>JGI20156J14371_10001278_pt1 | contig 20902 bp, 17 predicted proteins | sample COG_06_FD_14371 | JGI IMG/M metagenome (IMG submission 14371)
TTCTCGTCTTAGTGGTTGGACTTACCGTCGGATTGGATGCGCTTGTGCTCCTCACCGCTTGACTTCAAAATGGTCTTCAACTCGTTCAAGGCCAACACCGGGAAGAACCGGGCGAAGAGCAAGAACAGGGTGAAGAAAATACCGAGGGTGCCGACGAAGACACCGACATCGATGCTCGTGGCGTAGAACTCACCCCAAGATGAGGGGTCATAGTCCCTGTGCAGCGAGGTCACGATGATCACGTAACGCTCGAACCACATGCCTATGTTCACCACAATAGAGAGGGCAAACGTGGCCACCAGACTCCGGCGGATTTTCTTGAACCAGAACAACTGAGGGGAAACCACGTTGCAGGTCATCATGATCCAATAGCTCATGCTGTACGGACCACTGAAACGGTTGATGAACGCGTAACTCTCATACTCGACACCGCTGTACCAAGAGATAAAGAGCTCCGTCAAATAAGCCACACCCACAATGGATCCGGTCACAATGATGACGATGTTCATGTACTCCACGTGCTTGGTGTGGATGTAGTTCTCGAGGTTCATGGTCTTGCGCATGATGAGCAAGAGCGTCTGCACCATGGCAAAACCCGAGAACACAGCACCACTCACGAAGTAGGGCGGGAAAATCGTCGTGTGCCAGCCTGGAATCACCGAAGTGGCGAAGTCCATCGAAACGATAGAGTGTACAGAGAAAACAAGGGGAGTCGCAATGCCCGCAAGCACCAAGCTCACTTCTTCAAAACGGGTCCAGTGCTTGGCCCGTCCGCTCCAGCCAAAGCTCAAGAATCCATAGATCTTCTTTTGCAACGGCTTGGTCATCCGGTCGCGAATGGTCGCGAAGTCAGGAATCAATCCGATGTACCAGAAAACAAGAGAAACCGAGAAGTACGTCGAGATGGCAAAAACGTCCCAAAGCAGGGGCGAGTTAAAGTTTACCCACAACGAGCCAAACTGGTTCGGGAGGGGCAACACCCAATAGCTCACCCAGATGCGGCCCATGTGAATTCCAGGGAACACCGCCGCCATGATGACTGCAAAAATGGTCATCGCCTCCGCTGAGCGGTTGATGGCCATCCTCCACTTCTGGCGGAACAGCAAAAGCACCGCCGAAATCAACGTTCCAGCGTGTCCAATGCCTACCCACCAAACGAAGTTGGTGATGTCCCAAGCCCATCCAACGGTCTTGTTCAGTCCCCAAACTCCAATTCCGGTACCAATCAGGTACAGAATGCATCCCACCCCGTAAAAGGCGATGACGCTGGAAATGGTGATCATGATCTTCCATCCCAAAGGCGCCTTGCCCTGGATGGGTCCAACAACATCATCGGTGATGTCCTTGTAGCTCTTGTTCCCCAGAATCAGGGGTTCCCGAATGGCGGCTTCCTGCTGCATGGTATCAGGCCTTAGGGGTGTTACGGACCTTCGTCAAGTAGGCGACGTTGGGCTGGATGCCCACCTCCTCCAAGGCGTGGTAAGTCCGGTTGTTGTCGTAAGTAGCGCGTACCTCACTGGCATTGTCATTGAGGTCGCCAAAGGTGATGGCGTTCGTGGGACAAGCCTCGGCACATGCGGTGATGGCGCTGCCATCTTCCAAAGGCGTACCCGCCTTCTTCGCCTCGAGCTTGGCAGACTGCGTCCGCTGCACGCAAAGGCTGCACTTCTCCATTACACCTCTGCTCCGCACCACCACATCGGGGTTGAGCACCATCCGTTGGATGGCATCCTGTGCAGGGTTGATGTTTTGGAACTTGTCGTATCCCGGGTAGTGGAACCAGTTGAAGCGGCGCACCTTAAATGGGCAGTTATTGGCGCAGTAGCGCGTTCCGATACAACGGTTATAGGTCATTTGATTGACCCCCTCATTCGAGTGGGTCGTCGCAGCCACTGGGCAGACCGTCTCACAAGGAGCGTGGTTGCAGTGCTGACACATCATGGGCATGTGGACCGTCTGCGGGTTGGCACCCGGCTCCTCCATCTTGCCATAAGTCGAAATGACACCCACACCTTCTTCTTCTCCGCGCTCCATGTTCCAATCGGAAGCATAGAAACGGTCAATCCGCATCCAGTGCATGTCACGGTGGCGACGGACTTCGTCCTTACCGACCACGGGCACGTTGTTTTCGATGTGGCAAGCGGTCACACACGCGCTGCAACCGATGCAACTCGTGAGGTCAATGGCCATGCCCCAGCGGTGACCAACACCGTCTACTGCATGCTCATGCCACATGTCAAACTCAGCTGCAGCCTTTTTGTCGAGGGCGTTGATTTCACCGTCGCCGTTGATGTCGTCGTGGACATTCAGGCCGAGCGTTTTGTTCCAGCTGGCGTCTCCACGCTTGGCATCTGCTTCTGCCAAGTAATCGTCGAGGCTGGTCTCCTTGACCACAGAGTTCCGCCCCATATAGGTGTGCTGAATCTGTGTGCAAGCCAGTGGGTAGGTCGTCCCTGTGGACTCAATGCTCACGTCATAAGCCGCACGCGTGGCCATACCATCCACCACAGGCGCAAGGCCAAAGGCGTTCTTTCCAATCGGCACAAGGTTGCCCTCCGCATCGGCGAGGTGATCTCCACCTTCGCCCACTTGGTAAGCTGCCTTTCCGATGGCCTCATTGCCAGAACCACGGCCATATCCTAGGGCGATGCCCAAAGTACCGGGAGCCTGACCTGGCTGAGGGAATGCTGGCAATTCAATGGACTTGCCCGCTACCGTGACCTTCACAACAGACGCAGGGTCCTCTTGAGCGATATAGGTGTTCAGACCCATGGCCTCCATGTCCACGCGGGACATGGTCACGTAGTTGTCCCAAGTGGTCTTTGTGATGGGGTCTGGGGTCTCTTGCAACATGGGGTTGCCAGCCTGTTGACCATCGCCAATCGCCACCTTACGGTAAAGATCGAGCTCGAAAGTTCCTCCCTTGCGGGCAGCCACAGCGCGCAGCGCATCGCCGAGGTCAGCCCCCGTGAAGGCCGCAGGGGCTTCTTCGGGAATGGAAACGGCCAAGAAACCGTTGTGCACCCCTGTGTTCCAGTTTTGGTCCGTGTACATGGCGTCTGCCGTGTAGGCAGCGCTATGTGTTTGGCGCAGGAGCGTATACCCATCCACGGGCTGTCCCGCCCAATTCATGAGGCTTTCTGCAGTGTGACGAGTATTGTAAAGCGGCTGAATGGCCGGCTGAACCAAATCAATCCTGTTGGGATCGATCTGCAAGTCATTCCAAGCCTCGAGCCAATGATGGGCAGGTGCCATCGCCGTGCAACGGCTGCCGGTTTCGTCGGCAAACAAAGCTGTAGAAACACTGAAACCGACTTTATCCAGACCCGCATTGAAGGACGCTACATCTGCAGCGTGGTATGAAGGGTTGATCCCGTCCACAATCAACGCAGCAACCTTTCCAGCATTCATATCGGTCACCAACTGGGCAAAGGCCTTGTCGTCTCCCTGATACAGGCTGGGGTTTTCGTGCAATTCCACTGTGGTCCCCACGGCACCCAAGGTGCGGTTGATCGCACTGACAATGCGCTGTGTGGCAAGGTCGTTGTCGCCAGCCACCACCAGTCCTTTTGCTCCTGACTTCTTCAAGTCTGCAGCCGCGGCCTTGACACTGGCCATCGTGGTTTCATCCAGTGAGACCGCAGCGCCTTCACCAGAAATCTCCCGCAACAGAGCAGCCGCCACACGGCCCTGCTCCGAAGGCTTGACCCGGGTGCGTGAGTCCGCATTGGATCCCGTGAGGGACATGCCACTCTCAAAGGCGTGGAGGCGGCTCATGCCACCATTTTCCGGACGGCGGGTCTTGGCCCATTCCGCGGTGTACCAAACGTTGTCTCCCCAAGTGCCGAGGAAATCAGCATTCAGTGCAACCACCGTTTCGGCATTTCCAAATTGATAAGACGGGAACACACGGCGACCATAGTCAACGCTCATGGCTTCCGTGGTGGCGCTGTAGCTCACCGCATCACACTGAACGTGCTCAACGCCGGCCGAAGCTGCCAAAGCTGAAATGGCCCGCTTCATGCTGGGGCTCATCACCGTTCCAGTCAAAAGGACCTTGCGGCCGCTTCCAGACAATCCCTTTTGGACTGCTGCGTCCAACGAAGCCCAAGTCGTGGCCTCACCGTTCAAGTGTGGCGCTTGCAATCGTGCAGAATCGTAGAGACCCAAAACCGATGCATTGACCCGGGCGTTCACGCGACCATATCCAGTCTCCGTGTTGCTCTTCACAAAAATCGGACGGCCTTCACGTGTCTTGACCAAAACGTTCACGAAGTCATGCCCATCGTAATACGTGGAGGCATAATAGTTCGCAACACCCGGCGTGATTTCCTCTGGTTTGTTCGTGTAGGGAATCGACTTGACCACAGGCGTCTCGCACGCAGCGAGGGTCGCAGCAGTCACACTGAATCCCATGAACTTGAGGAAGTCCCGGCGGCCGGTGTTGGCACGTTGAAGCCGATCGTCGGCTATAAAGTCATCTACGGGACGCTCAGCAGGAAATTCCTGTGATTCGATCCTTTCGAACTCTGGGGTGCGGTCTAACTCTTCGAGTCCGGACCAGTAAATCTTGTTGTCAGCCATGGGGCAGATCCCTGATTTGCTTTGAACAGTCGATCAGTAGTGGCACTTGGAGCATTCCCAGCCCCCGAGTTCCTTTACTGTCGTTTTTTCATCTTCCATATATCGACGCAGCTCCTCGTTCCCTCGCAGGTCGTCCTTGAGCCGGTCATGAATGTCCTCGTAGTACCCCGATGAAGCGAAGCTGATCTCCGCTTTGTTGTGGCACTCAATACACCAACCCATCGTGAGGGTCGGCTTAGACAATTCAATCAATCCTGGGAAATCGTCCACCAAACCGTTGATCTCCTCTACTGGAGCAACACGGCCTACGGTGTACTTGCCAACGTCTCCGTGACAGTTCTGGCACTCCAAGCCTCCCACAACAACGTGTTGTTGGTGACTGAAGAAAACGTGATCAGGCAAGTTGTGCACCTTATTCCACTTCAGGGGCTCACCCTGGAAGTCGTCCTGGGGACTTTGGTATCCATTCTGGCCTTCGCCATCCAAGTAAGTTCCGGACTCTGAATCGAAGCCGATGGCCGCATATATCTTGCCAATCTCCACTTCACCATAACGGCTGCCCTTCTTCACGGCCTTGTGGCAGTTCATACAAACATTGGTAGAAGGAATGCCCGCGTGCTTGGACTCGTAAGCGCTGTGGTGGCAGTATTGACAATCCACCTCGTTCTCACAAACGTGAACGCTGTGAATGAACTTCACAGGTTGATCAGGAGTGTAGCCTTGGTATACCCCCACTCCCATCAAGGCTTGGTATCCAATCACCACAAAATAGGAGACCACAAAAAGTCCGAGGATGCTCACGAATGTGCGGTTGTCCCACGCCCAAGCACTCAAGCGCACAGCGTAGGAGGCGTCGTCAGTTTCAGAAGCCACATTCGCCGCCTTCTCCAGTGACTTGCGGACGGTGGCCGCACTCAGAGCGATAATCAGGAAAAGGGTCAGCAGAATCAGGAACCAAATGGTGCCGTTGGCACCCTGCTCCTCTGCGATAGTGTCATAAATGGTAGGGCAATCCGTGCCTGAATCGGCACTTGCCACCACATCTGGCGGATTCTGAACGTAAGCCATGATGTCCTTGACATCATCGGCGCTCACCGCCTGTGCGGTCATCCAGCCATAAGTTCCGACGTAACGGTCAACCAAGGACTTGACGTAAGAGTCGCCCGTTGCTGCCGCTGCCTGTGGGTTTTGGATCCACTGAACCAAAATCTCCTCACTTGAACCCCACCGCTCGGCAATTCCAGCCAACCCAGGGGCTGCAAGAACGTCGCCGGTCACAAGGTGACACGAGGCACAATTTGCGTTGAACAGGGCTTGGCCATTCTCAATGTCGCCCTCATCCCAAATCCCCGCTTGGAGGGACATTGGGGCTGCGAGCGTTGCAACCGCCACGATGGAAGCCCATCTCCTCAAGTTGGGGAGGACCTGCTTCGCGCTCTCAAATCCGAACATATTTACCGCTTGATTTTCGCGGGCAAATGTAGAACTCAAACCCCGTCCCTGCAGGCCTTGATGCTCGAGATTCTCCGAAAGTCGTGTTCAACTTGCATTCAAGGGGTCCGAATGCAATCTCCGGCCACTGGAAATGCGCTTTCTACAGTCAATTCAGCCGGGACAACCAACGCATTAGGAAACCGTGGTTTCAAGGCCCTTTTCGCTCGGTGCGCCGCCAAAGCGGTTCTAAAATCACCGACCTGCACCCCAAAAATGGGCGGATACGGCGTCAAGTGCACTTCAAAATCAAGCTCGAGTTCGGTCACAATATGCTGTCTAAGGGACCGGGCGGTATCCAAACGCCCCATAAAAAGCTGTACCCTAAATCCAGGAATCCGCACCTCTTCTGCTGGCAGGTGTAAAGAGTCCAACGCACTGATGCGATCAGGGACGTCCCAATCCACAGAACCCCACGGAAGGGAGGATAAAGTTGTCTCAACCGGCTGTCCCAAAGGCACATCCAATACAAGAACCTCCTCTGCCTCTTCGATGGAATCAGGCATCCCTTGGCCTTCTTTAATCGGTTCTGCGATCGGCTCGACCACCACCTCTTTGGTGGCCTTTCCATCTCCGAACATCTGACGCCACCATGGAACGTCGTCTTGAGCGGTCACAGGACTGCACACCCACAAAAAAACCACGGCCAAGGGCCAAGCGATCCGCATTTGCATCAGCGCAAGATGACCATTTTGCCCGAAGCTCCGGTCTTCCCGGCAGCTTCACCAACCAATAGGAAATACACGCCCTCAGGAACAGGCTGTCCAAAGTCGTTCATCGTGTCCCAGACTGCCCGCCCTCCGGCACTTTGCACCATTCTCACACGCTCTCCTGCCGCATTGATAATGTGCACTTCAGAATCAAAGGCCAAACCATCTATGGTCACCAAGGGGGCGTATTCCGGCCGCCAAGGATTGGGGAAAATCCGCAGGCCCCCACCATTTAGCTCAATCTTAAAGTTGGTCGCCCCACCTCGATATGAAGTCAAACCCATGGGGGTGGCAAAGAAGACCAGGCCACTTTCTTGATCAATCGCGATGTCATAAACCTCATTGGACAGCAACGGACTGTTGTCCATTGTAAAATGGGCCACTTCTGAACGGCCATCTGGACTCAATAAAAAGGCCCCGCTGTTCACCGTCGCCACCCATTTCCTGTTCCCCCCATCCAATTCAATGTCCCGAATGGTCTCCGTTTCCAGCAAGAACTGAAAGTTGCCATCCTGCTCAATGAGGATCTGCTGGGCATCGAAGCCATCGACCGTGAACAATGCCTGAGGCTGGTAGAACACAGCCGGCCCTTGCAATGTCCCCACCCAGATCTCACCGTCCAGATCTTCCTCCACAGAGAACACAAAGGAGCTGGGCAATCCCCCGTTCCCTTCTCCCTGGTTCAAAAAGCGAACGTCGTCATCGGAAGGGTCTGCTGGTGTTCCCCCCGTGGACATCACCACCACACCTTCGCCCCCGCCCAGCACGATCCAAACCTGCTCAGACTGAGTGGCCAGCACCCTCAAGAACCGCGTTGAAACATCCAGACCCTCTACGTCGAAAACATGCCACTGCCCTTCGGCGTCGAGCAGTTTCAATGGGTTTTCCGTCCCCTCGTTCATCACCCAGAGGTTGCCTTGCCGATCAAAATCCAATGCCGGAGCCGAACACCGCGGCACGCTCCAATTGACATTCCAGTCCAACGGACTGTTGTTGGGGTTCCAATACTGGGCGATTTGCGCGGATTCGATTTCAATCAACCCCTCCTCAATGCTTCCGAAAACTGCCCTTTCTGGACGGGTAGGATCGATGCTTACATCCATGGGGTCCTGAACCCCGCTTCCCCCCACTTCGCCTTCTGGCGGGGGAACCGTCCACCAATATGTGCCCTTGCGGCCACTAAATCCATCCTGCCGGTAAAGCGGAACACCACTGTCTTCCGTGCCGCCTGTCGCCATCCAGAGACGGTCATTCCAAGCGTCCAACCTCCATGTGGCATTGGACCGTGGGCCGTTGGGCGCATAGGGGCCATCAAAAGCCGCATCCGCACCCCCTCTCTCCAACCTTAATGTCCCCGAATTCGCGTTGGCGATCCAACATCCCCCGTTCACGGCTGAGGCCCCGTTGGGTTGTAAAAAGACGTTGCCAGCATTGGTCCGCAGCACATCCGCGGTCCAGTCATTGGTGGTTTCCAAGACACCAAATGGCGCCGTCGCCCAGAGGTTCACTCCGTCCGATGTCAAACCCGTCCATTCTTCTGTCAGGCCCTCCGTGGCTTCCGTCCATGAGTTTGAGACCGATGTGCGGACCCAAATGGCATCCGCACCTTCCCTGCGTTGCAATACGGCCATTCTGCCGTCATCTCCTATGACAATACTGCGCAGGTCCTCTGCTCCGAGTAACGCCAATTCCTCTTCTTCTTCCCATGTTGCCGGGTTACCGGGAAAAGCTGCGTTTTCTGGAGATGACCAGAGGCCATCCGAAGTCGCCAACCACCACCTGCCTGCACTCAACACCGCTGCACGCACAGCCAGGGCCTGGCCATTTCGCTCCAGTTTCCATGTATCCCTGACCTCCAAAGCTTCGAGGTCGTACTCCACCACGCCTATGTCAGTACACACCAGCAGGGACTTCCCTGAAACGAACAATTGGTTGGGCCGCTTATTGCCGGGCAAGTCGGCCTCGGCAAGGTCCCGCACGGACAACACTGCGCCGAGGGTTCCGTCCCCATCCAATTCGACCAAATCAAACGTGCCTTCACCGTATCCCACAATCGCCTTGCCCCATTCAGGCGCCAACGCCACGGCCGCGATCTCTGCGCGACTCAGGCCATCGGCCTTGCCAAACTTCTGCACTTCTCCATTGGCACTCCCATCGGCATCCAAGCCCAAGGCAAAAACCGCGGTTGCTCCCGCCACGATGACCACTGGCGCTCCCTCCGCTGCTGCCAGCGCTTTGGTCCTGCTGAGGTTGGGCTGATCCTGCCAAGATTCCGTCTCAATTTGGGCCGAAACCGCACCACCAAGGAGAAGGACAAGGGCCCATGCGCAACAAGCCAACCGCCGGACCAGTGCAGCGGCAGATCGGGATTTTCTGTAACCGCGTTCTGTTGTGATGACCATAGAATGCACGGCCAATAAGACGCCGCTCCGGAATAAATTATTGTGCAGTAACACTTCGCGAAGGTCAGAATTCCGGCGGCAATGCTCGGGGGTCCACTTCCCGCACTCCTCGGGGGCGCAATCTGCGCACTTTTGGAGAAGGCGGCAACACCGAAAGGTCAAACAGCGCCGGCCCCTTCGTTTCCAAATTGGCCAAGGCCTGTTCATCGGCCAGACCATACATGAAGTTCCGGTCCCCGAGCACCATCTCCACAATGCCCCAACCCACCAAAAGGGCCAACAAATCTTCCACTGCGCCCGCGGGCTTGCGCACCGTGCGCGCCACCTGTCGAAACCCAAGCAATTTGCCATTGCGCCACGACCTAAATAGTTTGCCAACGTTCTTATCGTATTCGAAGGCAGGACGGTCTGAACGGAAACGGTGATCCCAACAACGGGCGAGCACCGCATTGACCTGGATGTTTTCATCCTCCAGCCTCAAAAATGCAGACCACTTGCCCTCCTCAATCTCACAGCGATGGGGACGGTGGCGCGATGGCTCAACCACTACCTCTAAAACACTCCGGATGTCTGCCTTCCACACTTGCGACTGAAAAGCAACGGCTGGCCGGCAGTACATCTCAGCCGCAGCCTCAATCATGTGCAGCTCCTCATCCACCCGCACGCCACTCACGGTTCCATTGTCTTTGACTCCAATGAGCAGGCGCCCACCATCAGCATTGGCAAAAGCGACCAAGGTCCGCGCAATTTTGCGGCTGTCATCCACGCGCGTTTTGAAGTCTTGCTGTTGATGCTCCCCTTCCGCGATCATTCGAAGAACATGTGACATGGGGCAAAGATGTGACCAAGAGGCCTTGCCCACTGCGGGCATGCAAAGGATTTTGCCTACTTTCGCAGTGTCAACGAATGGAGATGAATAGGATAGGGGGGCCGAAAGCCCCCCTTCTTCTTCCCCAAAATTGCGATTTAAACCACATGATCAACGCTCAGGATATCCGCCAATGGGTTGAGAGCCATCTCGCTGAAGATGGTGGCTTCCTTGTGGATGTCCACGTCTCAGATGGAGCGGATATCCGCGTTTTGGTGGATGCGCCAGAGGGCATGCCCATCTCGCGTTGTGTGGCCATTTCTAGGATGATCGAAGATGAACTCGACCGAGACCAATACGACTTCTCGTTGCAGGTCTCTACGCCGGGTCTGGATCAGCCGCTGAAGATCAGACCGCAGTACGACAAAAACGTAGGCCGTGAAGTCGCTGTTCAACAGCACGACGGACACAAAGTCGAAGGCACGCTAACAGCAGTGACCGATGCTGGCATCACTGTTGAGCACACAGAAAAAAGAAGAATTGAAGGCCGCAAGGCCAAGGAATGGGTCACAGAACAGCATGAATTGTCCTGGGATGCCATCGCCACAACGAAAGTCAAGATTTCATTCAAGCAATAATGGATACGGTGAACCTAGTCGACTCCTTCAGGGAGTTCAAGGAGTTGAAGAACATCGACCGCGAGACCATGATGGGTATTCTCGAGGAAGTGTTCCGGAATATGATCATCAAGAAGTACGGGGCCGATGACAATTTCGACATCATCATTAACCCCGAAAAGGGTGACCTCGAAATCTGGCACAACAGAGAGATCGTCGAGGATGGTGAAGTCGAAGATCCCGTCGCGGAAATCGGCCTGGCCGACGCCCTGAAAATCGAAGATGACTTCGAGGTCGGGGAAGAAGTCTCCGAAGAAATTAAGCTGGTCGACTTCGGCCGTCGGAACGTGCTTTCCATGCGCCAAAACTTGGCGGGTAAAATCATGGAGCTCGAAAAAGACGCGCTCTATCGCAAATACAAGGACCGCGTTGGCGAAATCATTTCAGCAGAAGTTTACCAAATCTGGAAGCGAGAAATCTTGCTCGTCGACGACGACGACAATGAGCTCATCATGCCCCGCGACCAGCAAATTCCTGGCGACTTCTTCCGCAAGGGAGACGCCGTCCGGGCGGTGGTCGCAGAGGTGGACATTCGGAACAACAACCCACGCATCATTCTCTCCAGAACGGCGCCAGAGTTCCTTTCCCGCCTCTTCGAACAGGAAGTGCCCGAGATCTACGATGGACTCATCACCATTAAAAAAGTGGTGCGCGCTCCTGGAGACCGCGCCAAGGTGGCCGTAGAATCCTATGACGACCGTGTCGATCCAGTCGGCGCCTGCGTAGGCATGAAGGGGTCGAGAATCCACGGCATTGTCCGAGAGTTGAAGAACGAGAACATCGACGTCATCAACTACACGGCCAACGACCAACTCTTGATTGCCCGTGCACTCAGTCCAGCCAAGATTTCCTCGATCACCATCAAAGGCGAACGGGCAGAAGTCTACCTCCAACCCGATCAAGTCTCATTGGCCATCGGAAAAGGTGGACACAACATCAAATTGGCTGGTCGCTTGACCGGCTATGAAATCGACGTTTACCGCGAAGGTGAAACAGAAATCGATGACGTGGAACTCAAGGAGTTCAAGGACGAAATCGAAGCTTGGATCATCGAGGAGCTCGAAAAAATTGGATGCGATACAGCGCGTAGCGTGCTCAACCTAACGGTAGAGGACCTCGCCAACCGCACTGACCTAGAGGTGGAGACCGTCGAAGAGGTCATGAAAGTCTTGAAATCTGAATTCGACGTCTAACTCGGCTCACAACCGACTCCTCCACCCTCACGCCAACGATAGTCCCCGGAAAGCCGCACATGTCAGAAGTTTCCAAACCGGTACGCCTCAGTAAAGTCGCCCGCGAGTTTAATCTCGGTGTCGACTCGATTGCCGAATTCCTATCCTCCAAAGGAATCGAAGTCGAACGCAAGCCCAACACCAAGTTGGAGCCGGAACAATACGCCTTGGTGCGCGCCAACTTCGCCGACGAAAAAGCGGCCAAGGAAAAGTCAAAGCAGAAGTCGAAAACCTTGCTGGAGATGGAGGCTCTAGCAGTCGACTCCAAGCGCAGGGAAGAAGCAGAGACTGCTGTCACCGCAGAGGCCGTAAGCCCTCCTGCCGCGCCAGTCCAAGAAGCTCCTGAGCCCGTTGCGGAAGCCCCTGCTCCCGTGGCAGACCCAGAACCGGCACCCACTCCTGAAGTACCCGCTGAACCAGAGCCTGTCGCCCAACCCAAGGCAGAGGTAGAGGCGGAGGTACAGGCAGAGCCACAGGCAGAAGTTGTGCCTGAAGTGCCTGAGCCGGTCGCTCCAGCAGCGGAAGAACCTCAAGCAGAAGAAGCGGCGCCTGCCACTCCTGAGCCCGCTCCTGAAGAACCCGCGGCTGCTCCAAAACCAAAGACTTCACCCTCTCCTGTCAAAATTGTAGGGAAGGTTGATCTCGACGCGGTCAACCCAAAGAAGAAGGGCAAGAAGCCGGCCGGACAAAAGACAGCCCCTGCGGCTTCTGCTCCCAAAACAGCTGCCCCTGCGCCAAAAGCTCCTGCCCCAGATCCAACCCCCTCCACAACAGTACCGTCCGAAAAGAAGCCGGTCGTGGAGATTATGCGGGCAAAAGCAGAAAAGTTAACCGGGCCCACCGTCGTTGGAAAAATCGTTCTCCCCGTAGAGAAAAAGCCGACCACAGCTGGCGAAAAGCGCAAGCGCAAGCGGATCACCAAGGTGGACGTTGAAGCGGCAGGCAAGCAAGCAGGCAAGCGCGGGCGCACCGTCACTGGCGCTCCCAAAAAAGAAATTTCCGAGAAGGACATCCAGAAGGAAATCAAGGAGACACTCGCACGTTTAAGCAAGGGCAAAAAGACCCAAGCCAGTGCCAAGACTCGCCGTGCAAAAGAGACGCCAAACAAGAGCGCGTCGAACGCGAGGAACTCGCTCAAATGGAGGCGGCGCACACGCTCGAGTTAACCGAGTTCGTAACGGCATCGGAACTCGCGACCATGATGGATGTCTCCGTCAACGAAATCATCTCGGCTTGCATGTCCTTGGGCATGATGGTCTCCATCAACCAACGCCTCGATAAAGAGACCATCGGCATCATCGCCGAAGAGTTTGGCTATGGTGTAGACTTCGTTTCTGCCGAAGTGCAAGAAGCGATTGAGGTGGAGCAGGACAGCGATGACGACCTCGTCACACGTCCTCCCATCGTGACCGTCATGGGCCACGTTGACCACGGTAAAACTTCCTTGCTCGACCACATCCGCAAGACCAACGTCACCGACGGAGAAGCGGGTGGCATCACCCAGCACATTGGTTCATACAGCGTTTTGCTGGAGGACGGAGCGCGCATGACCTTCATCGACACTCCGGGTCACGAAGCCTTCACGGCGATGCGTGCCCGTGGTGCGCAGGTTACGGACTTGGCCATCATCATTGTAGCGGCCGACGACGCGGTCATGCCTCAAACAAAAGAGGCCATCAGCCACGCTCAATCTGCGGAAATTCCTTTCATCATTGCGATCAACAAGTGTGACCGCGAAGAGTCCAATCCCGACAAAATCCGAACGGAACTTGCCGAACTGGGCATTCAAGTGGAAGAGTGGGGTGGCAAGACTCAAAGCCAAGAAATCTCTGCCAAAACAGGTGCAGGCATTCCAGAGCTTTTGGAAAAAGTCACGCTCGAAGCAGAAATGCTCGAGCTCAAGGCCAACCCCGCCAAGCGCGCCATCGGAACCATCATCGAATCCAGCCTGGATAAAGGCCGTGGATACGTGACCAACCTCATCGTCTCGGCAGGCACCTTGCGCGTCGGAGATCCGATGCTTGCGGGTCAATACAGTGGTAAGGTTCGCGCCATGAGCAACGAACGCGGAGAAGCCGTTCAAGAAGCGGGACCCTCGACGCCCATCTCCATCCTTGGTTTGGACGGTGCTCCTAACGCAGGTGATGAGTTCCACATCTTCGAGAACGAAAAAGAAGCCCGCGCCATCGCTCAAAAGCGTCAGCAATTGCAACGCGAGCAGGGCATTCGAACACAGAAGCAGGTCACCCTCGAGGAACTCGGAAGGCGGATTGCAGTGGGCGAATACAAGGAGCTCAACCTCATCATCAAGGGCGACGTGGACGGATCCACGGAAGCCTTGGCAGATTCCTTGCTCAAGCAGAGCACCGAAAAAGTTCAAGTCAACGTCATCCACAAGGCTGTGGGTCAGATCTCCGAAAGCGACGTCTTGCTGGCCTCTGCGTCCGAAGCCATCATCATCGGCTTCCAGGTCCGCCCAAGCGGCACCGCCCGGAAACTGGCGGAGAGGGAAGGCATCCAAATCAGGATGTACTCCATCATCTACCAGGCCATCGAGGAGATGAAAGAGGCCATGGAAGGTCTGCTTTCAGCCAAGATCGAAGAGCGCATTGTCGGTACAGCCGAGATTCGCGAAACCTTCAAGATTTCCAAAGTTGGAACGATTGCTGGTTGCTTCGTCCAAGATGGCGTCATCCAGCGCAACCACAACATCCGCGTGATCCGCGAAGGTGTGGTGGTCTATACCGGAACGCTCGGCTCACTCAAGCGCTTCAAGGACGATGCCAAGGAGGTCAAGAAAGGTTTGGAGTGCGGTTTGAACGTAGACCGCTTCAACGACATCAAGGTGGGCGACATCATCGAAGCTTACGAGGAGGTCGAAGTCAAGCAAACACTGGACGACTGAGGCCATGGAAGGGAAGCCCATCAGCAAGCTTCCGGACCTCGGCACGACCATCTTCACAGAGATGACCGCCATGGCCAATCGCTATGGCGCACTGAACCTGGCCCAAGGATTCCCCGACATTCCCCCACCTCAAGGGCTGGTGGAAGCCGCCGTGAAGGCTCTTCGTGACGGAACGCACCAGTACGCCCCCATGGCAGGGCGTCCCGACTTGCGCAACTGGATTTGTGGACACCACCTGAAACGCCATGGCGCCCAGTATGATCTCGACCGCCAATGCACAATAGGAGCCGGGGCCTCCTCCCTCCTGTTCGCCGCCATCCAAGCCTTGGTCCACCCTGGCGATGAAGTTGTGGTACAAGCGCCTGCCTATGACCTCTATGGGCCCGCCGTCCAATTGGCTGGTGGCCGTCTCATCCAAGTCCCTTTGCTGGCGGACGACGGAAATTGGGACCTCGATGCGTTGCTAAAAGCAGTCCACGTCCGCACCCGGATGGTCATCCTCAATACGCCGCACAACCCCACCGGAACGGCCTGCCCTCCCGGTTTCCTCGATGCCTTGGCAGAACACCTCGAAGGCACCGATACCCTGGTGCTCAGCGACGAGGTCTACGGTCCCATCGTACACGACGGCCATCCTGAGGTGTCCCTCACGGCCCATCCAACACTGCGCGAACGTGGTCTCGCCTTTGGCAGTTTCGGCAAACTGCTTCAGGTCACCGGCTGGAAGATCGGTTGGGCTGTGGGGCCCACGCATCTGACCACAGAGCTTCGAAAAGTTCACCAATACGACGTCTTCTCAACGGGAGCTCCATTGCAGGCGGCCCTCGCCTCCTTTCTTCCGACCTCCCAAGGTGAGTCTCACCTAAACGGACTTGCGCAGATGTACCAAGCCAAACGCGACCGGCTGCTGGACGGCTTGAAGGGAACGGCGTGGCACTCCACGCCTGCAGCTGGAGGGTTCTTCCAAGTCCTCGATGCCCGAGACATCATAGAAGGTGATGACGGCCACTGGGCACGCGAATGGACCCGGACCCACGGGATTGCCACCATTCCACTCTCCGCCTTTCATCGGCCAGAGACCCCACAAATACGCGTGTGCTTCGCTAAGGAAAACGCCACACTGGATGCCGCAGTAAATAAGCTGTGCCACATTGCAGCGGATCATGCGCGTTGACCCCTTCCACATCGTCGGTATTCAGGCCAACCTAGTGTGGCGCGAGCCTGACGCCAATCTCACAGCTTTCGATAAACTGCTGTCCAACTTGACACCGGACGCCTGCGATCTATTGGTCCTCCCTGAGATGTTCACCACAGGTTTCAGTTGGCCCCCAGTCGATCCGACAAAGGGTGCCAACACCACCGTCCAATGGATGCAATCCTGGGCGGACCGCCTCAGTTGCGCGGTGGTCGGCAGTGTGGGTTGCCACGACCAGGAAGGGAGCCCCCGCAATCGCTGCTGGTTCGTCCCACCAACAGCGGAAGGCTCTCCTGCTTATTACGACAAGCGGCATCTTTTCTCACTCGCCGGAGAGCACCACCATTTCAAAGCTGGCGAAAAGCGCATTGAAGTGAAATTCCGCGGCTGGCGTATCCTCTTGCAAGTCTGCTACGACCTGCGCTTCCCGGTCTTCACCAGGAACGACAGGGAAACGCCCTATGACCTCGCCCTGTATGTGGCGAACTGGCCCGAGACCCGTTCCTCGGCCTGGCGCACACTCCTTCAAGCACGGGCCATCGAAAATCAATGCTTTGTCGTCGGCATCAATCGGGCAGGAACAGACGGAAACGGACACCGGTATGCCGGAGACAGCCTCATTGCAGACTTCGCAGGGAGCCTTCTGGCGGATACCGGAAGCGATGGACTCCCCAAGACATTGCAAGCCGCGATATCTCACGAAGATTTGCAGGCCTTCCGCACCAAACTGCCTTTCCTAAAGGATGCAGACAGCCGAAAGGGCTGACCAAGAAACCGAACGTAGCGTCCGTTCCCACGCACAGGCCTTCGCCAACATACCGAAGGCGTTCAGCCTTACTTAAAAGCGTTCTCGCCGGTGATGTCGAGCCCCGTGATCAAGAGGTGAATGTCATGGGTGCCCTCGTAGGTGATGACCGACTCCAAGTTCATCATGTGTCGCATGATGGGATATTCACCTGTGATGCCCATTCCACCCAACACCTGACGCGCCTCGCGGGCGATGTTGATGGCGATCTCGACATTGTTCCGCTTGGCCATGGAAATCTGTCCACTGGTGGCCTTGCCTTCGTTGCGCAATTGACCAAGACGGAGTGTCAAAAGCTGCGCCTTGGTGATCTCTGTGATCATCTCGGCCAATTTCTTTTGTTGCAACTGGAAACCCGCGATGGGACGGCCAAATTGCTCACGCTGCTTGGCATAGCGCAAAGCTGCGTCATAGCAGTCCAAAGCGGCACCAATAGCCCCCCAAGCAATGCCATAGCGCGCACTGTCCAAGCAACTCAATGGTGCGCCCAAACCTGAACGGCCAGGAAGAATATTGGCCTTGGGGACCTTGACATCTTCAAAAATCAACTCGCCCGTATCGGAAGCGCGCAAACTCCACTTTCCAGTCATCTTCGGAGTGGAGAAACCCTCCATACCACGCTCCACCACGATGCCGTGGATGCGTCCGGTCTCGTCCTTGGCCCAGACGACCGCGATGTCGGCGAAGGGCGCATTGGAGATCCAGAGCTTGGCGCCATTGAGGATCACGTTTTCCCCGTCGCCAGCATCCTTGAAGTTCGTGATCATGCCACCGGGATTGGACCCATGGTCCGGCTCGGTGAGGCCAAAGCAGCCCATCATCTCACCGGTGGCGAGTTTGGGCAAGTACTTCATCCGCTGATCCTCTGATCCGTACTTCCAAATGGGGTACATGACCAATGAGCTTTGAACAGAAGCCGTGCTCCGCAATCCACTGTCACAACGCTCCAGCTCCTGCATGATGAGGCCGTATGAGATCTGATCCAATCCAGCGCCACCGTATTGTTCGGGGATGTAGGGACCAAAGGCACCTATGGCACCCAATCCAGGCAGCAAGTGCTTGGGAAAAACCTGCGTTTCTGCAGCATCTTCAATGATGGGGCTCACCTCCTGCTTGACCCACGCACGGGCCGCATCTCGGATGAGTTTGTGCTCCTCAGTAAGGAGGTCGTCCATCATATAGTAGTCATGCCCCTGGTAGAGGTCGGTCTTAACAGATCCCATGTTCATGGTACAAAAATACAACGCTCGCGTGCGTAGACTTGAACAACCATGGACCTGGAACTACCAAAACATCCTGAATTTGCCCGTGTTGCCGCAAAAATTGCCTCTGACAGGCACGGCCAGCGCATTCAGGATGCCTTACACGGTCTGTTTCCCACCCTTTTGCCCAGCCGTAAATCGTGCAAAAAAGCCATCGAAAGGGGGCGAATTGCCATCAACGGCGTCCCCAGCACCACTGCACGCAGGGTTCAAACCGGGGATGAGGTGGTCTATCTGCCCGACAATGCCCCTCCACGCCCACCAGGACCCGGGGCACCGCAACATTTAAAGTGGCATCGGCCTGATGGGGCTGACCACCTCTTCGTTTGGAAACCCGCTGGACTGGCCACATCGGGAAGTGGGCGCCTCAACCTGGCGGCTGTGCTTGCCCATTTGGCCCACGCTGGAACCCCCGACCAAGTGGCCGCGCTCACCGCCCACCATCCCGATGCACTGCGCTGGCCACAGCCCGTTCACCGCCTCGACCGCGTCACTTCTGGTTGGGTGTGCGTGGCCTTGAACTTGAGGACGGCCAGCAGCATTGGGGCCGCCTTTGCCGCGCAACGCATTCGTAAATCCTACCTGGCCCTCGTGGCCGGTGACCTCGACGGCCAAGGAGAATGTCGCCTTCCTCTAGAGGGACAAACCGCACACACATCCTGGAATGCCATCGCTTCGGGGCCCCTCCCTGTTCACGGAACAGCCACACTGCTCCGCGTGCTGCCCACCACTGGGAGGACGCACCAGATCCGACGGCACTGCGCACTGTTGGGTCACCCCATCGTTGGGGAAGACCGCTACCCGGAGAGGGTTGACACCGGCGAAGAGCCGCTTCGGTACAAGGGGAACGGACTGTTTTTAAGTGCCGTCGAACTTCATATTCCAGCTGGTGAGCACGGCGCATCGTCCCGCATATCCGCGGATGCCCCCAAAAAATTCAGGCGCATCGCTTGGGTCAAAAACGCCTTGAGTCAGGATCAAGCCACGGACGCTTCGTAGCCTTCGTCAACCAAAAGCCCCTTCTTTTTGTAGGCCGATACGGCGAGGTGGTCTGCGCGCTCATTCATGGGGTTGCCCGCATGGCCTTTGACCCAATCGAATCGGACCTTGTGCTTGCGGTACACCTTGAGGAATCGTCTCCACAAATCAGGGTTCTTCTTGCCCTTGTATCCCTTTTTCTCCCAATTGAAGACCCAACCTTTGACCACCGAGTCGATCACGTACTTGCTGTCGCTCACAACCCAAACTTCCACGCCGTCCCGCTTGAGTGCTTCCAGCGCCACAATGACCGCGAGCAACTCCATGCGGTTGTTGGTCGTGAGCCTGTAGCCCGCCGTGAATTCCTTGCGGTGTCCACCCCATTGCAGGATAGCCCCGTAACCCCCTGGGCCAGGGTTGCCAGAGGCTCCCCCATCGGTGTGGATGACAACAGGCTCAGCCATTGCCCTGAATCAGCATGGCAGCGTTGGCAGAAAACAGCTTGACAGCAATCGCCAATAGAATGATGCCGAAAACCTTTTGAAGCACCGCAATGCCCCCCTCGCCAAGCAGGCGCTCGATGCGTCCTGTCAAACGCAACACGAAGTACACCAGGGCAATATTCACAAGGATGGCCAGGGCGATATTGATGGCCGCGTACTCGGCCCGCAACGAAATAATAGATGTCATGCTGCCCGCCCCCGCAATGAGAGGGAAGGCCACAGGAACAATCGTCGCTGTCTTCATGGATTGGGGCGATTGTTTGAACAGCGTGATCCCGAGGATCATCTCCAGCGCCATGAAGAACATGACGATGGAGCCGGCTACGGCAAAGGAGTTCACGTCGATGCCCAAGAAATTGATGACCCCCTCACCCAAAACCAGAAAGGCCAGCATAATGCCCAAGGCGACCAGGCTGGCGCGTTCTGCATGAATGTCTCCCGCCTTGCGCTTGATGTCGAGCAAAAAAGGAATGGAGCCAACAATGTCAATGACGGCGAACATCACCATCCCGGATTTGAGCAATTCCGTCCAATCAAATGCCATGTATTCCATGCGATTGTGGGTCGTTCTGATCCAACAAGGATAGGCATTCTGCGACCGCGCGCAAGGCTTGCTCTGCACAATGCCGGGCTTCCAAAGCCCGCACCTTCTCGGCAATAGTAGCAGGAGTCTCCGCTGTGACATCAAGCGCCACGTTGGCCTGAAAGAAGACCGCGCCCGTGTCGTATTCAGCATCCACCCAATGCAAGGTGATGCCTGTTTCACTCACCTCTCCCTTCTGAAGGGCATCATACACCGCCTGATGCACATGGTTTCCATACATCCCCTTGCCACCAAAAGCAGGCAGCAATGAAGGGTGCAAATTCAACATGCGCCCAGAAAATGCCTGAATCAGAGAGGGCGGTACTTTCAGCAAAAAGCCCAGCAGTACCACACATTGCACCCCATTGGACATCAATTCTCGGGCCACCGTTCCATCGCCGAGCTCGGCCTTGGTAAAGACCCAAGTCCTGACCTGGAGAGCCTCCGCACGTTGCAACACCCCAGCAGCAGCCCGGTGAGTGGCCACCACTTCAATTTCTACATCACTGCGCTTTGCCGCAGACTGAATCAGCCGCTCTGCATTCGTCCCCTCTCCGCTGGCCAAAATGGCCACCTTCATCATGCCTGCAGCCATCAGCGGGCGTCTGGATTGAATACAGCAGGGTCGGACAGTGGTCCGTTCTGCCGTGCCGTTCTGTCTTTCAAAAGTTGGCTCATCGCCGCTGAAATCGCTTCGACCTCTGGATCCTCTGGCAGGGCATCCGACAAAGCGCCTGCAACGCGTTGGCTGACGGCCATGGCCATTT
>JGI20156J14371_10001281_pt1 | contig 20863 bp, 21 predicted proteins | sample COG_06_FD_14371 | JGI IMG/M metagenome (IMG submission 14371)
AGCTATTTATTGTTGTGTTGTAATAACTGAAGGGGAGCTAAAAGGGAAGATTGTTATTGTGGATCATTCCACTTTAGAAGTGGTTTTGGATTAAACAAAGCGCTCACAATAACATCCTGAATATAGAATTTAAAAGGCCTCGAAAGAGGCCTTTTATCGTTTTTTACGTTTTATTTTACCTTTAATAATTTGTCCGAGATAAGTGTTTTTCCACTTTCATCTAGGATATTAAAAAAGTAGGACCCATTATCAAATCTTGATAAATCAACAGCATTAATTTGTCCAGAGACCTTTAACCTATAAATTTCTTTTCCAACGACATCAATTATTTTGATCGTGGAAAGTTCTGGGTGCGTAATATTGAAATAAACTGTGCTATTTGTGGGGTTCGGATACACTGAAACATATTCCCAATAATTTTCATCAATATCGGCATTATTAACACTTAATGTATTGCATAGGTCTTTGACTCCACAATCCGTAGTGAGCTCTAAACATACAGTATAGGTTCCTGTCTCTGAATAAGTGTGTGTTGGGTCTTCTTCTGTACTTGTGCTGCCATCACCGAAATCCCACAAATAACTTCCAGGACTTGATGAATTTGAAAACTGGACCAACAGGCTTGAAGTATTCCAAGAGAACGACACCACATCTGGATTTGGTTGGTCAATAGACACTTCTCCCTGTGCTGTGCAACCATTTAAGTCAGTCACATTTACAGCGTAAGTTCCAGCACCAATCCCATTCCATTCATTCGAGGATGGGCCGTTTTCCCATTCATATATATAATCAGAAGATCCCGAAGCAATTGCCGTTGCTGATCCATCAGCCGACTGGTAGCATGACGCATCCTGGGAATTGAAATCTAATGAAATGGCTGTTTGGTATTCCATTTCATATTGAATGGTTGTGTCACAATTATTGTCTAAATCAGTAACAACTACTGTATAGATTCCTTCTGAAAGATTTGATACTGTACTTGAATTTCCGAGCCCTCCATCCCAACTGTATTCATAGTTGCCAGAACCAGAGGATGCATTTACATTTATTGATCCATTGTCATTTCCATTACATAAAGGATTTGAAGAAGTGCTATTAACAGTTAATCCACAAATAGCTCCGTATACAATATCAACACAGTAGTCTTCAACCTCTCCCCATTGATATGAATCACAGACATCTGGAAGTGGTGTTTGTGCGGCAACATAAGCCATTTGCACTCTCATTCTGGTGCTGCCAAGGGGTGTTAGTGCCGGAATGGTAACTTGACCTACAACATTCACCGTTTGATCAGCAACTCCTTGGTCAAAAACCAATTCAGAAGCATCGAAATCACCATTTTGGTCAAGATCTATCCAAATTCGAGATTGCTCATTATAAAGTGCCCCTCCCCAAGCGATTTCAATATCGATATTGTAGGTGTTGTTCGTCGCAAGCTGAATCGGGTTTCCGGTATAATCACCATAACCTGAATCGTTTCCTGATGGATTTGTGTATGTGCCGATAGTAAACGACTCTATCCATTCATCCACTCCATCAGATGCTGCATTTGAGCAATATTGATTGTCTATACAAGCCCCACAGCCAAGAGTGCTGAAAGCTTGCGTTGAAGTTGGGTTTGAGATGGTGTCCACACTGCAAGCGGTTTCCATATAAAATTCATATTCTGAACATCCGTTTAAACCAGTAAAAGTAAATGGAGACACCACTGCTGTTTCGGAGATCCAGTTTGCTGCGCCCACCTCTCTCCAATAAAGATTAGTGGCGTTTGCACCTGATTGAGCAGCAAATTCGAGAACTGCATCATTTTCAGTAATATTTGTGGTTGCGATTCCACTTGGGCCAAAACAGATGGATCCATCACAACCAGCCGCCATCAATTCATCTAAGGTGTTTCTTGAATTTAACCTCCCGCCCGATACGAATTTATTCGCCAGTTGACTTTTAGGATCAGTACCATCCATAAGTGCCTGAAGTACCAAATCAGCCCCAGCTTGAGGGTTAGAGATAACGGTATTCATAAAGTCTGAACAAGGTATAGAATAAGCGAGTCCAATAACACCGGCTGTCAGTGGACAAGAAAAAGAGGTACCGGTCGTAGTAGTAGTGGAGTTTGTTCCTGATGTTGTAACGACGTTGATTCCTGGTGCACCAAACTCAATAGTAGTTACACCATAACCTCCTGCAGTATTGTCATTGTGATCCGTGCGCCCAACACCAATCATGTATGGACTGTTACACGCTGTTGGCATATCACCTGCGGTATCTACATTCAAATTTGAATTTGTTGTTGCTCCCACATTTAGGATTCCCGCTTCTCCCATCGTAGTGTAAAAGCTACACCAAACAGGGTGGTTGTTTGGATTTTCTCCATCAATTCCCCATGACGAGCTTGTGGCAACTACAAAAGCTCCCTGCGCACCACCGGTATTATTCCAAAGTACTCTCATATCATAAGGGTATTGATAGGCTTGAATGGCATTTGCATCTGTATTGATACTGTATCCACCAACGACCATGAGCTTAACATCCCAATTTGCACCGACGACATTTAGACCATTATTTCCTTTTGCACCCATCATTCCAAGGCAATTTGTTCCATGCGCTCCTGTACCATAGTTATCATTGTTTTGAAGTGGGTTCCAGCCACTATAATCGTCTACATAACCATTACCATCATCATCAACCCCGTTGTTTTCAATCTCATTGGTGTTTACCCATCGGTTTGGAGATAAATCTTGATGGTCTAAGTTTCCACTTTCGATTAAGCATACAACAATATCATGTCCAGATGCCGTTGTTCCACCGGTAGTAATATCCCAAGCCAAATCTGAATCGATATCCGCATCAGCAGTACCACCTGTTTGTCCCGTATTGTTATGATGCCATTGACTGTTGAAAGTGGCATCATTTGGTATTGTAGAACGAAGCTTTAAATAATAATTATTTTGAGCCAGTTCAACACTCGGTTGATTATATAACCAGTTTAAAATTTCTTTATGGGATATATTGTTGTGGTTAAATTTAAGCTGCCAAATATCGGAGGTTGGAGACAATTCCTTAAAAATAACCAGGTTACTGTGCGAGGGTGCTCGATTAACAAGATTGCGGATATTACCTTGATCCGTTAATTGAACAATAAGGTCTCCCAAAACAAATGGATTTTGTTGTATTTCAGTTTCATTTTTTTGTGAAAAACTGAAACTTGTGATGGAGATGAATAAAATTAATAGGGTTTGGTTTAAAAATTTCATAATTAGACGTATGATTTTGTTTGTCTAAAAATACCACATCTTTAAGGATTGAGCAACTCATTGCCAATCAGATCATAAGCTTAAATGTTTTTTTCCCAACACATTCACTTTACTGTAAAAAAAATGTGTAATCTGTTTTAGACTTAAGGTGCTTTATTGATAGGTGTAGAGCAAAAAGTCTTCAGCACCTTGAATCTTGAGTTTTATTTTACTCCCACTTTCTTTTTTGTATGCCAAATCTTTGAGATTAACGATAAGTTCTCGTTCAATATACTCTCTACATGTATCATCTGTATGATGAACAAGACGAACAGTTCTTATTGGGGGAAGAGATTTTGAAATCATCGCTGAACCGAGAAACTGAAATTCATGAGTTGTACACCCTCCTGAATAACCGATTTTTAAAATAAGATGGTTACCATCTATTTTTGATTTTAAAATTTGAACATTTTTAGACTCTTGAGTCATGTCTCCAATTTCAGCTTCTATATTTAAAGAAGGATGGTCTCTTTCTATTATTCCTGAATCAATCACATTACTATTGTTTTGCGATACCGTAGTTTCACTGTTTTGTTTTGTTTTACATGAAAATAAAACACAAATTCCGATAAAAATAATAAGACCTTTCATATTCTAAATTTTTGTAATGAATTCAAATATAGTACCAAAAACAAATTTAGAGGTTTTCTTGAAGCGAATAAATGTGATTGGAGACAAGGACTAAGTAAGAAATGAACCTTAAGGTCCATTAGTTGTAAGCCAATAAAATCAATTACACATGAAATATTTCGTTTTGCTTATTGTTATTTATTTAACAGCGTCATCTCAGATTGACCCAAATACGTATTTTAAAGAAAGAATAGAATTGCAAAACAATTCTTGGAAGATTGATGGTAAATGTTTGGAAACAGAAAATGAGGATGGTTTTATTCTCAGTGCCTATTCGGAATCGACAGTTGATATTGCGAGCAGGTGGGGTTACTTCATCTCTTTTACCGAAAACAGTTTTCAAACTTCATATCGCGCTCGATGTGGAGTAGATTGTTTCACGTCGGTTAGTGGCACATACCAATGGTTAGCGCCAAANAAATTNGAGTTGTTTGTTTCAAATATTTCTCGAAGGAAATACTGCAATAAAGCCAGTGAGAGTCCGAATAAATCATTTGGAATATATATGGTTAGTGTTGAAAACGATAAAGTTTTATTTCAACGTATTTAACTCTTTTTCAGTATATAAAAAGACCCTGTAAGCGTCTTGAAAATTGGGTTTGGCACGATTCTAGATATATCTGGAGTGGATTCATCGAAAGACACACAATTACCGCGGTGACTTATTTATTAACCAATTTAAAACAACTCTTATGAAAACATTACTACTCTTAATTCTACCATTATCTATTTCTCTTTCGGCTTTTGGTCAGGTCAAAAGACCGAGTTCAAAAGGGGGAGGGACATTTAAAAATGCACCAGTCACTAATCATAGGCCAGCAGTTAGGGCACCTAAACCGGCATCTCATTCGTCAAATATAACAAGCCCGAATAGATCACGTCCATCAAGTAATTCCTCAGGGTCATCAAGCACAAATAATTCATCTTCGAACACGAACTATTATTATTCGACATCTTCAAACAGTAACCGATCAATAATAATAATAACACCAACTATTCAAACAATTCCTCCTCAACTAATGAGAATGGTTCGTATCAAATTCTTGAGGGATATAATAATATTGCATTGCCTACATCAGGAGAATTCGTGAGAACGCTTCGAACGAACCTCGTTAAAACAATAGTTGAGCAAATAGACAGGCACGCAACAGATTCCACAGATATTGTAATACTCATTGATGCTTCTGGTAGTATGGGGAATAATGTAAAGACCATGATGAAAGAAAGCGATGCCATACTTGCTTCGGTGCCTGCGGGATCTAGGGTAGGTGCAGCATCATTTCGAATATCCAGCTCAAACCAATGGTTTGTATTGTCTGATTTGAGTGAGGATCATTGGAATGCTATTGATTTTATTGGTAAAAAAAGAGGATACCATTCGAGCGAGTCTCATTATGATGCTATTGTTAAAACAGTCCATTCAAGTTCTTGGAAAAATAACAATAGGATGATTATTACCATTACCGATGAGTATATTGCTCCTGTTGAAAATAAAAACTCAGCAGCTGATGCGATAGGAGCGGCAGCCGCAGAGAACGTTGAGCTACATACTATACTTATTGCCTTTTAATAGATATTAAACTTACTTTATTTTCACACAAACAAAGACCCGAGAGGGTCTTTGTTTTGTTCATTCATAAATTTAATGTTAAATAAATTAGTTTCTTTTCTTGACTATAATCATGTTAAGTGAAAAGTCATAGATAATAATTCATACCCTGGCAATAGTCATCCTTATTAAGAATACAATTTTGCAAGTACTACTTTTAATTTCAGTAGTAGTTTACAGTAATTCGTTCAGATGAAAAAAGTTATTCTCAATATTTTTGTTTTAATTCCATTGGCCTTATTTATGATGATCTATGTTGATGGACAGTCAGAAAAAAAAGCAATTAAAGACTCAAAATCGAGTCATTCAAAAATCACCGTTAACCATTCTTCAGTTAAGCAAAAGTCTCAAGTGACGAAGACAAAGAAAGAGCTCGTTTCGGAAGACAATAATCAGAAGGCAACTCTATTGCCTCGATTTTAATTTTTAGGGGGCACTTGTTTCGANTATTATAAAAACGGAATTTTTANATAATTCAATGAATTAGTGCGATATTTTACATTTTTAGTGCACTTTATGTTCCTTTTCCTGGTTTTTGATACACTTTGGTCAAATTAATTATTTCTGTGTTTCTCAAAATTCATAGATTCTAAAATTGACACTTTTTCTATAAAAAGGTGTCTGTTTTGATAAATACGACCCATTTATTTGCAATTTTTAATCATTTCTTTCAATTTACCTCGTAATTGAATCGTTTTTCCCATTTCCTATTAATGTTATGATGTTCACGTCTCTGTCTGTAATTAAATGCCGCATTATTTTGGTATGTTTTATGCTATGTATTTATTTATATTTGAAACAAACGAACTCGTATAAATACTTTTTTCAGGGTTTGTGATTAATAATCTTTATAACATACATATGAAAAAATCTATTTATCTGTTTATCGGTATGACATTTACATTTTCAATGTCAGGAATGTCACAGTTACCAAACCTAAAAAAAGGATTAGAGAAAACAGGGATTTCTATTCCTGGAAATAAATCACTTAGTGAAAAAGAGGTGGGTGAAGGCCTTAAAGAAGCCCTAAATAATGGAATAGAAAAAGGCGTTAATAAACTTTCTAAACCAGATGGTTATTTTAAAGATGATCAAATCAAGCTTTTTCTCCCGCAGGAAGCTAAACAGGTAGAGTCAAAACTTCGAAAACTGGGGCAAGGCAAAAAGGTTGATGCAGCTATCGAATCAATGAACAGGGCAGCAGAAGATGCCGCCAATAGCTCAAAGGAACTATTTATTGCGGCGATTAAAAATCTAAGTCTCAATGATGTTATGAGCATACTCAATGGAGAAGAAGATGCTGCAACATCTTACCTGAGCGCTCAAACCAGAAACGGTTTGGTCGAAAAATTCAAGCCGGTTATTAAAACCTCCTTAGATAAAGTAGGCGCAACGCAGCATTGGGAAACTCTTTTCACGGCATATAATAAAATACCGATGGTCCAAAAAGTAAATCCGGATTTGGTAGATTATACAACTGAAAAGGCCATTGAAGGCTTGTTCATTCAAATCGCAAAACAAGAATTAGAGATTAGAAATAATCCCGCGGCAAGGGTTTCCGATTTACTTAAAAAAGTATTCGGATAAAAAGCTTTATCTTTGGTTTCTAAACATACTCCAATGAAGCATTCTTACTTTTTACTTTCAATCATTACTTTTTTAGGGTTTTCTTCGATTGCTCAAAACTTTACCTTCAACCCGGCTCAGCATATTGATGAGGAAATTCAAGAAGAAAATTACTCTTCACATGGAATTTCACTCATTACAACGGACCTGAGTCCGATACAATTCCAATGGTCTCTTATCGAAAACACATTGCCAGAAGAATGGTCTTATTCTCTTTGCGACTTGGGAGGTTGTTATGTTGGTATACCTGGAGAGGGAACCATGAGTGCAATAACAGAACAAGAAGCTTTAGATGGAGTAACAGCATTCTTGAAACTAAATATCACGGCATCCACCTTTTACGGTGAGGGGGATGTTAGCTTCTATGTTTATGAGTCAGGAAATCAGGCATTTGGGGATACGATTTCTATGCATCTTACTTGGACAAATCCATCCAGTAGTATTATTGAAAACAGCTTAAGCAGTATTGAGGTGTTTCCTAATCCGGCTAATCGATATGTTAATTTCACCAACTTTAGCCAGGCAGGAAAAGTTGAGATTTTGACGATGAATGGACAGCTTGTCTCTATTTTGGAAAACGATGGATCGACTGCGGAAATCGATTTAATAAACTTGCCTGATGGTGTCTATTTTGCAAAAATCACGAATGCATCGGGAGAGAGCGTAATCAGAACCATTGTAAAATCCATTCAGTGATTTATTTGATTAAACCATTTGATAAATTAATTTCAATGGTCTTTTTGAAAGCAAGTGCAATTTTATTTCTTTGTATTACAACTGCCTTTAATTCTTTTTCAGGACAAATATCTGACACCATTTATATCAACTCAGGGACGCTTCAAACATTCAATGGAAGCAGTTTGCCCTACAAATGCTTCAATTCATCAAGTGTTTTTGACAAAAGAAATGCTATTTTGTCGTATTCCATTTCAGACACTGTTTCTTTAACGGTTTTCAATAATGATATAATTCCTCATCGAATTAGCAGCATTGAGTTAGGTATTGAATCAGGATTAATTCCTCCCGGAATGAATGAAACGGTGTCTATTCATTCAGCAACTTCAGGAACCTTTATCTATCATGATTCAGAGAATTATCCAAATAATAAAATCTTAGGTCTTGCAGGAATGATTGTTTTTAGAAATAACAGTTCGGCCTCATTTTATTGGAATTTAAAAGAGCTAGACACGCTATGGATTAATGACATCTCTTCGAACAATCAGCTAAGTACAGAATACAACCCGAAATTCTTTTTAATCAACGGAAATCACAACCCAGATATTATTGGGGATTCTTCAGCAAGGATTGTTGGGAATGTTGGGGACACCATACACATTCATATCGCAAATACAGGGAATTCTATCCATTCTATCCATTTTCATGGGTACCACCTAAAAGTGGAGCAATCCTCAGAACACCCGGGCCATGAGGGACGAATAAAAGATACTTTCCCGATTAACCCTATGGAAGTTTTGACATTAGAGTTGGTTCCGCATCAGTCAGGAGAATACCCTGTACATGACCACAATTTAATTGCAGTTACAGGGGCAAATATATATCCAAACGGGATGTTTTTAACTATGCTAATTGAGCCATAATGACGAGAAGAATACTTTTTTTAGTTTTTTTAACGGGCTCATTTATATCCCTTGGACAACAAGTAGTGAATCATCAGCTAATTGCAAGAAATTTAGGTGAAAAAGAGATGCATGATGGTGTGGTTTTACGCACTTTTGGGTTTGCTCAGAGCTTTAGTGAGCAGCCCCCGATTCCTGGACCTACCTTGTATGCAAATGAAGGAGATAGTGTGGTTTTGGATTTGTTTAACGTGTCTCAAGGAGCTCCACACACCATCCACTTACATGGTTTAGATGTCAATCAAGAAAATGATGGAGTACCACATTTATCTTTCGAGGTTCATCATATGGAGCATGGATATTATTATTTTGTCGCACCTCATCCGGGTACTTACTTTTATCATTGCCATGTCGTTTCAACGATTCACGTTCAGGCAGGGATGTATGGAGTTTTTATTGTAAAACCTGCTGATGGAAGCAACATAACATGGGATGGAGGATATCCCTATAGTCAAGAGAAGCTCTACACCATGTCAGAAATGGATCCATTATGGCATGAAGATTCAGTAATGGAGCACGACCATGATACAACTCAAACTATTCATGAGGTTTCTATACCAGAATATCACCCGAGCTATTTTCTTGTTAATGGACAAAGTGAGCAACAACTATTAGAACCAGATATTGCTTTGCAAACCGCAAAGGAGGAGGTTTCTTTTTTAAGAATGGCTAATATTGGCTACTTGGCCAATAGAGTTACTTTTCCCGAGGACTCAATGCTAAAATTATTAGTACCGACGGGAGACCAATTGTGAATCCTGAAATTTCCGACACCTTATGGATTAGCCCAGGTGAACGGTATGGGGTTTTAATCGAACCCATTGTTGACTTAATTGATTCAATAGAGATCTCATATGTAAATATGAACACACTCACTAGTGAGGAAATTCAATATGTTCCTGTTTTGGTGAGTGGAACAAACGGACTCAATGAGGCTTTAATTAAAAGAACTTTTGAGCTTTATCCAAATCCTTCTGCAGACCAATTTTATATAAAAAGTGGGGGACAGCCGTATGATGGAATTAAAATTTATGATGCCATGGGTAGACTGGTTCATGTGGAAAATCACAATTATATGGATACAGAAATAATGGATATTAATATGGATGTGGCTAAAGGGATTTACACGGTTGAAATACTCTTAAATCGAGCCATTTTAGATACATTAAAATGGATTAATAGATAATCCTTTAAAAACCGATAAAATCAACCAAAACCACTGTAAAATTCATTTTTTTGGCTGATTTTGAATGAGTTTTAGTGATTTTTTCTGTTTTTTATAATAAAACAGAAAAATATTAGATGGGCTGAATATAAATTCCTTTTTTTGTCATTTTATCAAAATAAAAAGCTTTTTANGGCAAAAAAGTGTCTTTTTTAACAAAANTTGTCCNTTTTCACACAAAAATCATTAAAATTAGANATCAATGGTTTCCCCAATTTCAGGTAGATGAATTTGAATTCCTTTTGATTCAAAAGCTGAGCGAGCATTATCTTTATTCATTTCAATAATCGGAAAGGTATCATAATGACACCCGATAATGTTTTTACATTCTATAAAGCTCGTAGACATGACCGCCTCCTCGATACCCATAGTGAAATTATCTCCCATAGGTAATGCCGCCCAATCTAATTTTGGACACATCAACGGAATGAGCTTCATGTCATACGTGAGTGCAGTGTCACATGCCATATAGAAGCAATTGGTGTCATTCCAGATAACAAATCCACCGGGATTACCACCATAAGTTCCATCAGGAAGAACTGATGAATGTATTGCGTTCACATATTTAACGGTTCCAAAGTCGAATGTATGTTTGCCTCCATGATTCATGGGGTGCCCCTTAACTCCCTTAGGTTCATACCAAGAGATGATTTCAAAATTTGAAATTATCGTTGCGTCACATCGTTTCGCAATGGATTCAGCATCCAAAATGTGATCTTGATGGCCGTGAGAAAGCAATATGTAATCCGCTTCAATAGTGTTTACATCTATGTGTGCTGCTAGACCGTTTCCAGATATAAAAGGATCAAATAAGAGTTTCTTGCCACCAAACTCTACGAGAAATGTGTTGTGGCCATAATAGGTTACGTTCATAAGTAATAGTCTTTACTCAAATATACAGAATTAAATGTAAAAACTACTTACTTCCAGCCTGTTGACTCTTTGCCATCCTTAACCTCGATTCCTGCATTTTTTAATCCATCACGAATCAAATCAGAGGTATCCCAATCTTTATTTACTCTTGCCTTTTGTCTTAATTCGAGAACCAAGTCCATTACAGGGCCAAGTCGATCATCACCAGAATCAGAATTGAATTTTAAACCAAGAACGTCAAGTAAAAAACATTTCATTTCACTCAATAGAAAATCCTTGTCCCCAGCATTTATTGTTTCCTTGTTGTCTTTTATCAGGTTTATTTTTTTAACGGCATCAAATAAATTTGCAATCAGAATAGGCGCGTTAAAATCATCGTTCATTGCATCGTAAAACCCTTGAATACAAAGGGGAATGCTGAAGGATGAGGTATCACTAACAGGGACGCTTTCAAGGAGCGAAATCGCATCGGTTAATCTTTCGAATCCCTTTTCGGCAGCGTTTAAAGCGTCTTCAGTTAGGTCAAGAGTACTTCTGTAATGTGATTGCATCATAAAAAAACGAATGACTTGTGGCGAGTAAGCTTTTGAAAACAATTCGCTTGTACCTTCAACAATTTCTTTGGGTAGGAAAAAGTTTCCCAATGATTTGCTCATTTTTTTTCCATTCACATTGAGCATGTTGGCATGCATCCAGAAATTTGCTGGTGATTTGCCCGTTGCACCACAGCTTTGAGCAATTTCATCTTCGTGATGGGGAAATTTGAGGTCTAATCCTCCACCGTGAATATCAAAAGTTTCACCCAGATACTTGGTACTCATAGCGGTACATTCAATATGCCAACCTGGATTTCCATCTCCCCAAGGAGACCTCCATATTTGCATATCGTTGTCTTGTGCTTTTTTCCATAACGCGAAATCTGCAAAAAATCTTTTCTCCTCTTGAGCATTAAGCGCTCGAGTATCATTTTCTAATTCATCGACCTTTCTTCTACTTAACTCTCCATATTTATAAGATTGCATGTAGCTTTTTACATCAAAGTAAACTGAGCCATTCTTGACATATGCAAACCCATTTTCAATGATTTTCTCGATGATTTCAATTTGCTCTTGAATATGACCAGTGGCTGTAGGCTCAATAGATGGAGGCAATAAATTATAAGTTTGATTTAATTCTTGAAACTTTAAATTGTATTTGTAGACTATTTCTAAAGGCTGAACCTGCTCCATTCTTGCGGCTTTTCCAATGCTGTCTTCCTGATCTCCGGCGCTGTTTGTTATATGTCCCGCGTCAGTAATATTTCGAACGTATTTAACCTGATATCCGGAATGAAGGAGAAAACGATAAATAAGATCAAAATTGATGAATGTCCTCATGTTCCCCATATGTGGTTCGCTATATAGAGTGGGCCCACAGACGTACATTCCAACCATGTCATTATGTATGGGTACGAAAGCTTCTTTATTTCCTGATAAAGTGTTGAATATAAAAAGCTGCTTTTTGTTAGAGTTATTCATTTTATTGGCTGAAGTAATAGCAAATGTAGAAAAACCTCAATAGAATAGTCCAATAAGAACAAAAAAAGAGGGCCTTCGCCCCCTTTTCTAACCTAAACTACTAAATATGAAAACAACTCGTCATTTATTGACTTGTTATTATACCTAACGCAACAGGATTAAATTCATTACACCCGTTAACATTTATTTAACATAAGTTGGCATGATTCATGAAATGATACTTAATAGATTTGATAAAAACCATTCTTAATTTAGATTAAGAATAATTAATTACGAATAACTTAAGTTTGTTAAAATATAAAAACGAAAAACTGAAACTAATGAGAAAAGAAATATTATTTGTGCTGATTTTAATTTTAAATAGCACCATCCTAATTGGGCAAAAAGAATCAAATTGGAAACCGGACATTACGCACTCCAATTTTGGTTTTAAAGTATTACACAAAGGAGTATCCTTTACGGTGGGAGAGTTTAGGGAGTTTGATATAGACATGACTTCGAATGGATCTGGATTTTTGAATGCTCAAATTGAATTGTCTATAGATGCAGCTTCTATTAATACAGCAAATGATTCAAGAGACAATCATTTGCGTTCAGCTGACTTTTTCGAAACTGAAAAATATCCAAAGATTACCTTTAAAAGTAAAAACATAAAGGCCAATGGAGAAAATGCATATATTGTAACAGGTAATTTCACAATGCATGGTGTTACAAAAGAAATAGATGTACAAATGAAGCATAATGGTACGGTTCAGTCTAGAGAAAGCCAGCTTGCTGGATTTTATTTTACAACAACCGTCAACAGAATGGATTTTGGAGTAGGCCCTGAGTTACCGATAGCAAATGTTGCCGCAGAGGTTGAACTTCATGCGGAAATAGAAATGATAAAAGAATAAATATGAAAAAGATTGGAATGATTGCAGTAATGTTCTTTGTTGGTTTAGCATTGAACGCCCAAGACACTAACAATATTGATACCTATAAAGTAGCATTTTACAGTAAAGATGCTACAGGAGTTTTCAAAGAAATGACAGGAAAAGTTATCAGTAGTGAAGTGGTTAAGTCTGACTCTATTTTGGGTCTTCAGTTTGATCTAAACATAAAAGTGGCGTCGATCAACACGGGTAATGGTGTACAAAACAAGCACGCAAAGAGTTCGGAGTGGTTTAATGCTGAAAAATATCCAACGATTAATTTTGTGTCTTCATCAGTGTATAAAACTGAAAAAGGCATTTTTGCCAAGGGGAAGCTTTCCATTCGCGGGATAAGTAAAGACGTGATTATTCCAATTGAAATTAAAACAACGGATTTAAAAACCATTTATAAAGCGCAGTTTTCAGTTAATAGAATGAAATATCGTTTAGGGCCTGAAAATAAAGTGTCACGAAACATAAAAATAATAGCTGGAGTGTCTGTGAAAAAATAAAATATGATAAAAAAATACGTTTACTTTCCGTTAAGCGCTGGAATATTTGCAAGTATTGTAACGGTGCTGTTTTCTTTTGCCTATGAGAGTGCAACGGCTATAGAGGGGGAGCAATTGGATTCTTTAAGAGAGGCCATACCGATGAGTCATTTAATTATTGCTCCAATTGTTGGTTGCCTTCTGGCTTCGGCGGGCTATTTTCTAGCCAAAAGAGTAATGCCGCGTATTGGACCCTTTCTTTTTTATTTTTTATTCGCAGGAATTTCTATTTTCACGTGCTTTGGAATATTTACAGTTTACGGTCTACATGAAGAAATTATTTACACCATTTATGGATATGCGATGCCTATGCATTTTTTCCCATTCCTCAGCTGGGTGACTTTCAAGACACTTTTCTTTCCAGATCAAAAATAAAAGCCCCGTAGATACAACGAAATTGTTCTTTTTACGTTATTATATACACAGTATATAAAAAACGTGTTGAGAAAAATTTTAATAATCATATTCATAAGCGCTTTTGGGAATTCCTATTCTCAATTGCTGACGGGAACATCAATGTCTCCTCTTGCCCTTGTTCAGAATGTTTTGCTTGGTCAGGGAGTTACCGTATCGAATATTTTATATAACGGCAGCCCTGTTGCTTTGGGTTCTTTTCAAGCGACAAATACCGTTTTGGGGATTGATGAGGGCATTGTGCTTACTACAGGAACAGTAATTGACAATGGCAATGGTCCTCAAGGCCCAAACAATCAAACTGGTGCTGGGGTAGACAACAACATTGGAGGATCAGCTTTACTATCAGGACTCATTGGTTCAACACAAACGTATAATGCGGCAATCCTTGAGTTTGATTTTATTCCCTATTCAGATACCGTTCGTTTTAAATATGTTTTTGGTTCTGATGAATACCCAGAATTTGCCCCACCAAATAATTCCGGCTTCAATGATGTTTTTGGCTTCTTTATTTCTGGCCCAGGAATACCAGGAATACAGAATATTGCACAACTTCCAAATGGTGGAGGAGTTGTATCGATTAATAATGTAAACGTTAATAATAATTCTCAGTATTTTAATTTTAATGGTGATGGAAGTATGTCTCCATATGATTCGAATCCTATGTATATTCAATATGATGGGTTTACAGATGTCTTAGAAGCAGTATCTCAGGTTCAATGTGGTCAAACTTATCATTTGGTTATCGCAATAGCTGATGTTGGTGATGGAGAATGGGATTCGGGGATTTTTCTTGAAGCAAATAGCTTATCCTCATTAACCCCTGTTGACATTACATACGAGCTTTCAAATGAGATTTATTCAGAACCTAATTGGATTGCTGAAGGATGCGTTACAGCTACCGTAACTCTTGAAAGAGAGGCGAATTTGGGAACGAGCTTAACCGTGCCTATAGACGTTTCAGGTTCGGCAACAGATATTCTTGATTATTCCGGCATCCCGACATCTATTACCTTCAATCCGGGAGAGACGCAGGTTTCTTTCACAATAGACGTTGTTTTGGATGGAATTGTAGAAGGTCAGGAAAACATTGTTCTTGATTTCCCTCTATCAGATCCATGTGGTAATATTACCCCAGTAACCATCGAATTATTTATTCAAGATATTGAAGAGGTTTCGGTTGAAATAAATAATCCTGAGGTTTCATGTCCGGGAGAGAATATTGTCTTAACAACAACGGTTTCTGGAGGAGTGTCTCCCTACTCGTACCTTTGGAGTGACAACTCAACTCAAAATAACATCAGTATTGTACCCACATCAACGGGGGAGTATTTTGTCGAAGTAACTGACGACTGCCTGAATCAGACAGCATATGATACCGTTCTTGTTTCAGTACCTGAATACGACCCCATCACCCTTTCCACGACACCTGATATTGTTGAGATATGCCCCAATATTAGTCAGTATCTTCAGGTAGATGTTTTGGGAGGCACAGGTAATTATGTTTATGCTTGGACTGATGCTTCAAATCAAATGATTTCTACTACTGATTCGGCATATATTTCTCCAGGCTTCTCAACTTTCTTTGTGGTAACTGTAAGTGATGAATGTGGAACTTTTGCAACCGACACGATCAATTATACGGTTTCAAGCCCTCCTTTAGAAGTTATAGGTAGTCCAACGGTCTATTTATGCCCTGGAGATTCAACGATTATTTCAGTTGAGGCATCAGGGGGATTTGGTTCCTATCATTATTATTGGACCCATAATGGAGATACAACAAATCAAGTATGGGTTACGCCCTTCTCAACATCTAATTATCAGATTCAGGTTTCTGATGATTGCCAAACCTTCAGTGTGTCAACGTCTATTCAGGTTGTTGTAGTTAAACCAGACGCAAACTTTACTATAATTAGTGAACCCCTTGTTGAGAACCTACCGATTTCTTTTCAGAACCTTACGAGCAATGGTTATGTTTATCAATGGTATTTTGGTGATGGTGGATATTCTGAAGATATTCATCCTAATCATGTGTATGATGCGCCAGGAATATATGAAGTCACATTGATTGCTACGGATACAAAAGGGTGTATTGACAGTATTACGCTTCCGATTCAAATTTATAAAGAGTTTTATATCTATATCCCCAATGCGTTCATCCCAGATGGAGATCGATTCAACGAGGTTTTTTCAGGCAGTTTTATTGGTGTAAAGGAAATTAATATGGAAATATATAACCGCTGGGGACAAATACTATTTAGCACAAATGACCTTAATTTTGAATGGGATGGAACCTTTAAAGGGAAAAAAGTGCAGAACGGAACCTATGTCTGGAAATTAATTTATCTTCCTGAAGATAGAAATGACCGTGAATATTTCACCGGACATGTCACGATTTTAGATTAATTCGCTATAACAAACCAAGGTGGTAAAGGGCAAAAATGTCCATAGTAATCGCAACACTAAAGTGTAAAGCAACTCCAGTGAGTATAGAGTTTTTCCTAAGGCTTAAATACCCTAAAATTACTCCGGCAAATATCGCACCGATGGTCTCTAGAAAAGGCTTTTGAAAATGAATCATGCAATAAGGGATAATCATTACAAGTACGCTGTAATCTCCAATTTCTTCTTTTAAGCCATGCACTACAAACCCTCTAAAGAAAAATTCTAGTGAAACAAATTGAAGAAAGTAAAAAAGCTCCCAAATCAAGAGGTTTGGATAAATTTGATCGGCATTTGCGGGACGGTAAAAAGGATACTTAATTAGAAACGATTCTTGGGTGGAAACCCAAAAAACCAGAGGGAACATGAAACAAAAAAAGGCAATAAAGATTTTAAGATCTTTATTTAAATCGTCTGATAATTTCCACCCAAAATCTGATATTCTTTTATTTATAAAAAACTTGATCGCAATCACAGGAATAATAAGATAAAAGAACACTCTGCAAGTCGTCCAATAAATGAGATCGAATAACTGCTTGTCGTTGGTGTTATTTCTTAATTCCGTGTGAAATAATTAGCCAAAGAATCTAGATGAATTATTTCAAGAAAGGAGATGAGTTGGTCAAACCCCGTAAGGTACTTGATACAAACCAAACACAGTGCAGCGAGAATAATAACGACCAATGCTTTTTTACTCACATTGGGCGCTGGTGTTATAGAAAGACTTTTTATAAGTGAATTTTTAATACGCTTTATCCTCAGATTAATCATTTGAAATAATCTCGTAAAGCTCATTGAGGTTGGGAGAGATAATCACTTCAATTCTCCTGTTTTTTGCTTTTTCAGTATCAGATATCGGATAAAACTCCCCTCTACCTGCCGCCATTAATTGAGTCGGGTCTACGCCAGAATTTGCCAGAATGATTTCTACAACAGACGTCGATCGAAGAACAGAAAGCTCCCAATTATTTTTTGGTGCTGTTGCTCTTGTGAGTTTATCAGAGTCTGTATGCCCCTCAACAACAATTTCTAATTCTTTTTCTGTCTCTAATACTTGCCCGAGTTGAATGAGTGCATTTACCCCTTCAGCTTCAACCGTTGTGCTTCCTGAACGAAATAAAAGTTTTTCTTCTAGACTTACATATATGCGTCCGTTTTTCTGTTCAACGGTCAGTCCCTGACCTTCAAATCCTTGTAAGGCTTTTGCTACGCGATCTTTTAACAATCGGATTCCATCTTCTTTTTTCCGCAACATTTCTTCGAGTTCGTTGACTCTTTTTTCGCGTTCAGAAAGCAAACGTTCTTTCTCTTTTAGCTCTTCCTCCAAGCCCAAAAGAGCATCCTCTTTTTCCTGTAGTGTGAGATTTTTAACTTTGAGCTCCGCCTGTAAAGTTGCAGTCTCTTTGGCGCTTAAATTCTGTAAGTTGTTAAAGGAATTTTCTAACTCTTCAGCCTGTCTTTTTACAATTTTATATTCTCGATTAAGGAGTCTCATTTTTTCACCCAACAGGGCAGTATCTTTTCTCATTTTGATGAGGTCCTTGTTTGCTAGATCAAATTTCATCTCTAGCTCCTTTGCAAGACTTTCGTAGTCAAGACTCATTTTTTTATATTTCGCGAGCTCCTCAGAACATGTTTTTTCCCGTTCTAATAATTCGTTGTATTTTTTTGAAGGGACGCAAGATGAGATGATAATTAGTAGTAAAAAACCAATTGATCCTAGTTTAAGATAATTCATAATAAATGGTGTTTTAACAAATGTCTTATTTAAATACAACCGTTTGGTTAGCAGGGGCATTTTTTTTGAACAAGATATATTTCATAAAGTCCGTATTTACTGCTTTTAATGGTTTTTTTGTGGCGAGATGTATACATTTGCACTTCAATAGATAAAAATGGCAGAGAAAAAAATCAGTAAAACACTTCAAAAAGCGATCATTGATGTAGGTTCAGGAGATCCAAAAAAAATGGATGCTGGGATTAAGATGATCTCCGAAAAAGGGCACCCGGGACTCATCAAAGAATTGGTTGAAATTTTAGTGAAAACGAAGAATAGCGTCTTACAAAAAAAAATTGTGGCGTTACTCTCAGATGTTCAAGATGAAGCTGCCATAGCGATCATTATGCAATGTGCGGCAGATGAAAAATACCGGGAGGTCCGTTCTGAAATTTTAAACTCAATCTGGAACAGCAAATTGGATTATAGTCAATTTATTGCTGACGTTGTATTCATGGCTGTTGAAGGGGATTTAATGGAGTCTGTGGAATGCTTAACGGCCATAGAAAACATGGCCGGTCCTTTTGAGGAGCATCATTTGCTTGAAGCACAACTTTATTTAAAGGATTACCATTCAAACAGAACAAAGGAAAGCGACCAGAAAAATGAGATCATTTCTGATATTGCAACATTTATTAAGGATCAAAACGAAGGTGTAGATGCAGACCTGCTTTTAGAGTAGCTTGAGCAATTTTCATACTTTTGTTAAAATAAGAAATAGACATGCTACAATCAATGACTGGATTTGGAAAGAGTAATGCTCTTTTTGAATCGAGAAAGGTTTCCATCGAGATCAGAACCTTAAATAGCAAAGGACTTGACCTCAACATGAAAATACCTTCTATTTATAAGGAGGCAGAACCCTTTCTTAGGAAATTAATTTCGAAGAAGCTCATTCGAGGTAAAATCGAGTTTTCTCTTTTTATTGAAAGTGAAAAGCTGAAAGGAACTAGTCTCGTTGATCGAGACTTGGCAACGTCTTATTACAATGAAATCAAATCACTCAATGAAAGCTGGGGAGAACAACCAGTTGACTATTTAGGTGTGGTTTTAAGACTGCCAGATGTCCTAAATAATGAGACGGCAGAAATCGACGAGTCAGAGATCAACCAATTAAAAGACTTAACCTCTGAAGCATGTGAAATGGTGGAGTCCTTTCGCAAGAAAGAAGGGCTTGACCTGCAAAACGAATTTTGTCAAAGGGTTGAGGAAATCCGAAAATTAATGGATGAAATAATTCCTTTTGAAACAGAACGAATAGAGGCAACTAGAGAACGACTTCTCAAGGGTTTAAATGAAATCAATAGTGAGAAGGTAGACAACAACCGGTTTGAACAAGAGATGATTTTTTATATTGAAAAGTTAGATATTGCTGAAGAAAAGATGCGATTGTCAAATCACCTAAGTTATTTTGAAGAGACGCTAGCACTCCCCAATTCTGGTAAAAAACTAGGATTCATTGCACAAGAAATGGGTAGAGAAATAAATACAATAGGCAGCAAATGTAACCATTCAGAAATGCAGCGCAGAGTTGTTTTGATGAAAGACAGTTTAGAGAAAATAAAAGAACAGGTTTTAAACACTTTATAATAGTGAATAACAATCGAACGATAGATGGTAAGGTAATTATCTTTTCAGCGCCTTCTGGAGCGGGAAAGACATCTATAGTGCGCGCACTACTTTCAAAAATAGCTTCCCTTGAGTTTTCTATATCGGCATGCAGTCGCGCACCCCGGCCCAATGAAAGTCATGGAAAAGATTATTTTTTCATACCCGCGCAAGAGTTTAAGCATAAAATTTCGAGCGGTGATTTTTTGGAATGGGAAGAGGTGTATACAAATCATTTTTATGGCACATTGAATTCAGAATTATCTCGCATTTGGTCGGAATCAAAAATTGTAATATTTGATGTCGACGTAAAAGGGGGTATAAACATTAAAGAAAAGCTCGGAGATGCGGCCTTATCTATTTTTGTTATGCCGCCGAGTATCGATGAGCTGGAAAAAAGACTCCGGTCGCGTAAAACTGAAAGTGAAGACAAAATCCAGCAGAGAATATCAAAAGCTAATGAAGAGCTAGATGATGCAAAGCATTTTGATGTTGTACTAGAAAACGACAATTTTGACATTGCTGTCGAAGAAGCCGAATCAATCGTTCAAAATTTCATTGATAGATGAATATAGGTCTATATTTTGGAACATTTAACCCCATACACATTGGCCATTTGGTCATAGCCAATTACATTGCAGAGCAAACGGATTTAGATGAGGTTTGGTTTGTGGTTACTCCACAAAATCCTTTGAAAAATAAAAAGAGCTTGCTAAAAGACAGTCATCGATTGGCGATGGTTAGAGA
>JGI20156J14371_10001300_pt1 | contig 20689 bp, 20 predicted proteins | sample COG_06_FD_14371 | JGI IMG/M metagenome (IMG submission 14371)
GTGGAAAGTTGCATCTGGTGAATTTAGATCTGATGAACTTATTCAAGACATGATGAAAACTAAATTACCTATTTTATTTAGTACAGGGATGATGAACTTTAATGAAATAAAAAATTTACACATTAAATTAAATAAAAACTCTATAAGACATGCAATTTTTCAATGCACCAGTAACTATCCTGTAAAATTAAAAGATACAGGTCTTAATATCATTAGTGAGCTAAGAGAAAAGTTTAATTGCCAAATAGGTTACTCAGATCATAGTGGCTTATTATCACCATCCTTGATGGCATTAACTTTAAAAGCTAATCTAATTGAAGTGCATTTAAAATTAAATAAAAATGATCAAGGCCCAGATGCTAGTTCATCTTTAAATTTTAACGAATTTAAAAATTTATGTAAAATACGTAATGAAATTTTTCTTGTAAACAAAAATCCTGTGAATAAGAATATAATTAAGAGAGACATACATGTAATGAGAAAGTTGTTTGGTAAAAGTATTGCATTAAAAAAAGATCTAAAAAAAGGATCTATTATTAAAAAAGATGATTTAACTATGAAAAAACCTGGCTTTGGATTTAAAGAGAGCCAAATGAAAAATATTATTGGAAGAAAAATTTCAAATTTTGTATCATCAAAAAGAATCTTAAAGCGAAAAGATATATTATGATTAAAAAAAAAATTTGTGTAGTAATAAATAACAGAGCAAATTATGCAAGAATTAAGTCAGTTTTAATTGCTATAAAAAAAAATAATAAATTAGAATTACAAATTGTTTTAGGATCTTCAGCTATACTAAATAGGTATGGAGCAGTTTCTAATATAATTAAAAAAGATGGCTTTAAAATAAACCAGATTGTCTATACACTTGTAGAAGGTGAAAATCTTTTGACAATGTCAAAGTCAACAGGATTATCCATTATAGAATTTTCAACTGCTTTTGATCAACTCAAACCTGATATTGTACTGGTTGTAGCAGATAGGTACGAAACATTGGCAGCTGGAATAGCTGCATCATACATGAATATTGTTTTAGCTCATACGCAAGGTGGTGAGGTAACAGGATCTATCGATGAAAGTGTTAGACATGCAACAACAAAACTGGCACATATTCATTTTCCAGCTTCATTAAATGCAAAAAAGAATATTATAAAGATGGGTGAAAATCCTAAAAAAGTATATTTAGTTGGCTGTCCCTCTTTAGATTTGATTAAAAAAAAACAACTTGATATAAATAAAAAATTTATAAAAAAGTATTCTAAATATGGCGTAGGTGAATTAAAAATTGATTTCAATAAACCATATATAGTTATTTTACAACATCCTGTAACTACGGAATATGAACATATAAAAAAAAATATCGAGCAAACCATTAAAGCAGCGCTTAAAATTAAACAACAAATTGTTTGGTTATGGCCGAATGTGGACGCAGGATCAGATATAGTTTCAAAAAGTATTAGAAGAGCAAGAGAAGAACTGAAACCTAAAAATATTAGATGGCAGAAAAATTATAATCCAGAAGATTATTTAAAACTTATATATAACAGCTCATGCTTGGTAGGTAATTCAAGTTCAGCTATCAGAGAAGGAGCATTTTTAGGAATACCAGCTGTTAATATAGGAAATCGACAGCATAATAGAGAGCATGGAAAAAATATAATACATGTAGATTATAATTCAAAAAATATTTTAAAAGCTATAAACAAACAAATAAAAAAGAAAAAATACTCTAGAAATAAAATTTTTGGTGATGGAAAAGCTGGAGAAAGAATAGCAAAAATTCTATCAAATATAAAACTTGATATTATTAAGAGCCTTAATTATTAGAAATGGAAAAAAAAATATCTTTAGATGAGCATGAAAAATTTTTAAAAGAAAAAATATTTTTCACAGAAACTAAATGGCCCCACTTTAATTTAATTTTTGATGATCTGAAAAATTTTTCTAAAAAAATCAAAAAAAATTCAACTGTGGTCTCACTTGAGAGAAACACATTATACGGTGGGATAAGTTTATTTGCTCCTTTTTTTGATAAACATGATTTTATATCAATAGACTGTATTAGTCCAATTTTAAAAAAAAGAGGCGCATACAACAAAATAAAAAAACAGGCGAATGTAATAAAAAAGAAAAAAAATTATCAGTTTGACTACAGAAATATTAAATTAAAAAATAATTTGGCAGATTTAATAATAATACCAAATCTTATGCATCATATAGAAGATATAGATACTCTTTTTAGACAAGTAAAAGCTATATTAAAAAAAGGTGGAAAAATTTATATTTTTGAGCCGTTAGTTAGAGAGCTTCATCAAGTTCCAGAGGATTATTTTAGAATAACACCATACGGATTTAAATCTATATTAAAAAAAATTAACTTTACAAATTTTAAGATTAAATTTGATGGCGGACCTTTTACAGCAGTAGGGTATTGCTGGGATCAAGCAATACAATTTTTGCCTAAAAATCTTAGAATAAAAAAAAAAAATTGGCTAAACAAAGAGTTTTTAAAATTTATTGAATTAGATAAAAAATATAAAATTAATAAAGTAAGAAATAACACAATATTTCCTATGAGCTTTTCTATAAATGCAAAATTGATAAAAAAATAAATATTTTTATGATTAACAAAAAAACTATAATTGCTATTGTTCCAGCAAGAGGTGGCAGCAAGGGGATAAAGCTAAAAAATTTAAAGAAAATAAATGGCAAATCACTCATAGAAATTACAGCTAAATTAATTAAAAAATGTAATTTTATAGATTATTCTGTAATATCTACTGATCATCCAAAAATAGCAATTGAAGGAAAAAAATTTGGTCTAAACGTTATTAATAGGCCCAAAAATATATCAGGAGATAAGATTTCTGATAGGGAAGTTCTTTTACATGGATTACTAGAATCGGAAAAAATTAAAGAAAAAAAATTTGATATTGTCATCATGCTGCATCCAACTTCTCCTCTAAGAAAAATTAATGATATAAAAAAATCAATAAATCTTTTGATAACGAAAAACTATGACTCTGTTTGGACTGTATCAGAAACTGATACAAAATTTCACCCAGATAAACAACTTATTATAAAAGGTAATAAAATTAAATATTTTACAAAAAGAGGAAAAAAAATTATTTATAGGCAACAATTATCAAAAGTTTACCATAGAAATAGTAATGCATATATTATGAATTCAAATTTTTTTAAAAATAAAAAAACTTTACTTAGTAATAATACAGGTGCGTACTTGATTAAAGGTAAACAGATTTCTATAGATACTACTGAAGATCTAAATTTAGCTAAAACATATATAAAATAATCAAATTTTTATAATATTCTTTTTATCTACTAAATAATTTTCATCACAATTTGCTGTTAATTTTCTATTATGAGTTACAAGGAAAATTGTACATCTGTCTTTCAGTGCCAATATTTCATTAATAATATTTTTTTCTGTGTCTTCATCTAGTGAGTTTGTCGCTTCATCAAATACTAAAATTTCAGGTGAATTATATAAAGCTCTTGCAATTGAAATCCTTTGAATTTGCCCACCAGACATTTGTGTACCATTTTCTCCTACAATCGTATTTATGTCATTGGGTAAATTTTTGATAAATTTATCTAAGTTTGAAAACTTTATTGCTTCTTCAAATTTACTTTTATTATATTCTGTTTCGTCTCCAAAAATAATATTATTTTTAATTGTATCATCTGTTAAAAATGTCTTTTGAGTTACGTAACTAATTTTCTTTTTCCAATTTCTATTTTCTCCACTTATGTTTATATCGTCGCAAAAAATGTGACCACTTGTTGGGCTTATAAGAGTAGTTAATAAGTTTAAAAATGTCGTTTTCCCAGATCCTGTTAATCCCATTATTCCAATAATTTTTCCTTGTCCAAATTCTAAATTTACATTCTCGAAAATTAACTCAGGTTTATTTGGATATTTAAATGAGACATTTTGAAATTTAATACTTTTTTTAAAACTAATTTCTTCTTGGTTTTTATTAGTTATTGTATTTAATTTTTGCTCTTTTTTAAACTCAACATGTAAATTTCTAACAATTGGAAATCCAAGCTTAAGTGTTTGAAGATTATTAATTAACTTAATAAAAATTGGCAACATTCTTAAGAATGATGCAAAGTATAGTGCAAATTCTGGAAGTAGTAATGAAAAATCATCTTTATTTTTGGTAAAAAAAATTGTAAATATTAAAATAAAAAAAATAGTACCAATTTCTAATAAATATCTTGGCAACGGTGATATGTAGACTATTTTTTTTGTAATATTTTCTCTTTTTTTTACGATATTCAACAAAATATTTTCAAAAAAAGTCTCTTTTAGATATAATTTTACATCTTTAATCCCTAATAAAGATTGTTGTATATGTTTTAGCTTTGAACGATCTGTTTTTTGTCTTTCTTTACCCCAATAATCCAGCCTTTTTTTAATAATATTATAGTAAAGTAATACAAAAATTATAAATGTGCAAAGTGCGATTAAAGTCTCATAAACTCTAATATTTAATAATATAGTTAATAAAAATAAAAAAAGGATTATATCTAAAAAAATATCAGAGAATATGGAAAGAACTTTTTTTACAAACAATCCAATTTCACTATGTATGTTAGTGATCATTAAAGATGAATTATTGTATATATGAAATAAGTAGTGTGCATTTAAATATTTTTGATAAAGTAAACTTGTCATCTTAATTTTAACTTTATAATAAAAATTAGCTTTATAAATATTAAGAAGAATAATAGCTACAACTTTTAAAAAGATTAATAGAAAAAAAATTGAGACTCCAACAATAATAAAGTCACCTTTATCTAATAAAGATATTAAATCATCAAAATTAAAATATTTATTTAAAAAACCTAAATCATCAGGATTAATTAAAATTGTGACTAATGGTAAAATTAATGCTATGCTTAAGACATCAAGAATAGCTGCCAAAATTGATGTTAAAAAAATTAAAATTGCTTTAAATCTAAATTCTTTTGGAAGTATTTCGTAAGTTTTTTTTAATATTTCCATTTTAATATTTTAATTGAAAGTATAGTTTTTCTAAAGTTCTATAACTATGTTTATCATCATTTCTAAGGGAACTATTTGCAGCATTAAAATCAAATTTATCAAATTTATTTCTATTAATTGATTGTTATAACTTAATTTTCCCAATCTTATGTTTTTATATCCACGCCCACCGATAGTCATATTATTACTCATCATTTCTTGAATTTCTGTAGTACATAAATATAATCATTTTGATCATTTTGTAAAAAAAAATATTAAGTTAGGATGGGCTATTAAGACAAATAATGCAAAAAAAACACCAATGTTTAAAGGCGATTGTGATCAAGATAGACCAAGTCTACTAAGAAGTAAAAATCCAAAAAATAAAAATAATTTATGAAAAAAAAAAATATTTATATAATAATGGAAATGGCTCGACGTGAGTTAAATGGAAATCTTTTACTGACTATAGTTTCCTTAAAAAAGCATTTTAATGTTTATATATCTGACACAGCTACATTTAATTATTTATTAAAAAAAAACCTCATCAACCCTGGAATTATACACACTAAAAGTATAACTCATGGACAAGCTAAGGCTAAATTTCATCAAAAGCTATATGAAAAAAATTTTAAGATAACAGCAATAGACGAAGAACACGGTCTATTAGAAGATTTTGGTTATGAACAGTATTTTATAACAAGCAGATTATCCAAAAAAGAATTAAAAAAAATAGCAGCCTTCTTTTGTTGGGGTAAATATGATTTTGAAATTTTAAGAAAATATTTTGTTGATTTTAAACATAAATTTCATCTAACAGGATCTCCAAGATCAGATATATGGAAAAAAAAAATTAATTTTAAAATAAATAAACAAGAAAAAAAAATTTTTAAAAAACCAGTTATATTAATCTGTACAAATTTTGCTTTTTCAAACAATATTTATTCATATAAAAATATAATTGATATGAAAAATAGAGAAGGCTATTATGATAGAACTCCAAATCTCTTAAAAAGAGATAAAAATTTTTATCCATATCAAAAAAAGCTAATAATAAAATTTGTTGATTTAATAAACAATCTTACAAAGAAATTTCCTAATTATAATTTCTGTGTTAGACCTCATCCTGTAGAAAAAATAAGTTATTGGCATAAAAAACTCCATAAAAGAAATAATTTACATATTAATAATACAGGAGCGGTATCTTTATGGATTAAGAATTGTAAACTAATGATTCAGAGTGGCTGCACTACTGGTTGCGAAGGTGTTATTTCAGATAAGTTAGTAATAAATTACGTTCCTATAAAATATAAAGGCCATGGTGAGTTTTTAAAAAAAATATCCTTAAATATAAAAAGTCAAGATAAACTTTTTAGTGTAATTAGGGATCTTAAAAAAAATAATTTTAATAAGTTTAAATCTCAAAGGATATTAAATGAACGTATACAGTTTAAGAGTAAGAGACTTGCAGCAGAAAATATTTCTAATGTATGGCTAAAACTCTCAAAAAATATATCAACAAAAATTAATAATAACTTTCTAATATATTTAAATTTAATAGTTTATGAAAATTTAAAATTGATATTACTAACAATCATTCTAATTGCTCGAGGAAAATATGGAAGAATGCAAGATAAGCTAAATTATTTAAATTATAAGTTTCCAGAAATAAAAAGAAAGTCGGTAGAGAATGATATAAAGATATTATGTGAGAACTTTAATCTAAAAAAAAAGATTAAAGTAAAAAAACTTGGTAAAAAACTTTTTTTCTTTAAGTAAATGTTGGATTCATTTATGAAAAAAAAAATATCTTGTATTGTACAAGCTAGAGTAAATAGCAAAAGATTACCAGGAAAAATATTACTGCCCATATTTAAAAAAAGTTTACTTCAACATCAACTAGAAAGATTAAAAAGATTAAAAATAATAGATGACTTGATTGTCGCAACAACAAGGAATAAAATAGACGATCAAACTGTAAAAATTGCAAAATCTACAGAAGTTAAAATTTATCGTGGTGATGAACACAATGTTTTAAAGCGTTATTACGATTGTGCTAAAATAAATAAATCATCAATAATTATAAGAGTAACTGCAGATTGTCCTTTGATAGATATAAAATATATTAATAAATTGCTTAAAATTTTTTTAAAAAATGATTATGATTATTTGAGTAACCTGGATTTGAATTATTTGCCTGATGGTTTTCATTGCGAAATTTTTAACTTTAGATCATTGGAAAAGGCTCAAAAATTAGCCAAGTCTAAATTTGATAAAGAGCATGTTACGTCTTTTTTATGGTCCAATCCAAAGATTTTTTCTATATATCATTATTGCGGAAGGAAGTTAAAGTACCACTCTAAAAAAATAAGATTAACCTTAGATTATTACGATGATTATGTTTTGATAAAAAAAATTTTTGAAAAGTTATATAAAAAAAATAAATTTTTTTCACTTTCAGAAATTGTTGATCTTATTCAAAAAAATAAAAGTCTTTTGAAAATTAATGAAAAATATCATAAAGTACAATGGTTAAAGTTTCACTCTAAAAGAAAAAAAATTAAGTAGTTAGACAAATATGATTAATTATGGAAAGCAAACCTTAAAAGATAACGATATTAAAGCAGTTATAAAAACTTTAAAGAATGATTTTTTAACATCTGGTCCAAAAGTTGAAAAATTTGAAAAAGAATTGATAAAAAAATTTGGAGGGAAGTTTTGTTCTGCAGTTAACAATGGGACCTCTGCGTTAAACATAATTGGTAAGGCACTTGGATGGAAAAAAAATGATAATATTGTTACAACCCCTCTATCTTTTTTAGCAACTGCGAATTGCATAGTGAATAATAATGCAACACCAATATTTTCAGATGTTGAAAATGAAAATTTAACAATTGACCCCGAAAAACTTGAAGATAAATTAAGAAAAAAAAATGTTAAAGCAGTAATAGCAGTTGATTATGCAGGACACCCATGTGACTGGGACTCTTTAAGATATCTGTCTAATAAATATAATTTTAAATTAATTAACGATAATTGTCATTCTATGGGTTCAAAATTTAACAATAATTCTAAATATGCAACTTATTATTCAGATTTTGTAACTCAAAGTTATCACCCAGTTAAAGCTATAACAACTGGTGAGGGAGGTTCTATTTTTTCAAAAGACAAAAAAATAGCAAATAGAATTTCAGAAATACGTAATCATAGTATGCAACGTACCCAAAAAAAAGGTCCATGGTATTATGAGATACACGAAGTTGGATCTAATTATAGAATTACAGACTTTCAATGTGCGTTAGGAATTTCCCAATTAAAACAACTTGATAATTTTATAAGAATTAGAAGAAAAATTGCTTCTATTTATTTAAAGGAATTAAAAAATGATGAAAGATTTATATTGCCTAAAGAAAAAAAAAATTGTTACCACTCTTTTCATATTTTTCCACTTCAAATTAATTTTGACAAATTGAAGATTAATAAAAAAGAATTATTTAAAAGATTCAAAAAAAGGGGAATTAACTTACAGGTTCATTATATTCCAATACATTTGCAACCTTTTTATAAAAAGAAATTTGGATACAAAGTTAATCAATTTCCTAATGCTGAAAAGTTTTATAAAAAAGAAGTTTCTTTGCCAATATATCCAGATTTAAAAAATAATGATTTATATAAAGTTATTAATGAATTATTAAGCATTAAATAATTTATATATAAAATTAAAAAATAAGTGTAGTAAGATTATAAAGTGAAAGAAAATTCATATTTAATAACTGGCGGTACCGGAAGCTTTGGAAAAGCTTTTGTTAAAAATTTAGTAAATTCAAAAAAGAAAATATCAAGATTAGTTATATTTAGTAGAGATGAACTAAAACAGTATGAGATGGCACAATTATTTCCTGTAAAAAAATATCCATTTATTCGTTTTTTTTTAGGTGACGTTCGTGACGCAAAAAGAGTAGTGACTGCAACAGAGGGTATTGAAACGATCATTCATGCGGCTGCGTTAAAGCAAGTGCCAACAACTGAATATAATCCATTTGAAGCTATTAAGACTAATATTATAGGTGCAAATAATGTTATTGAGGCAGCATTAACAAATAAAGTAAAGAATGTAATAGCATTATCTACAGATAAAGCATGTTCACCAATAAATTTATATGGTGCTACAAAATTGTGTTCAGATAAACTTTTTATATCTGCAAATAATATCAAGGGTAACCAAAAAATTAAATTTTCTGTTGTTAGGTATGGAAATGTATTTGGAAGCAGAGGATCAGTTGTACCATTTTTTTTAAAAAATAAATCACTAGGCGAACTACCTATTACAGATAAAGACATGACAAGGTTTAATATTTCATTGGAATACGCAGTTTATGTAGTTATGTGGAGTTTAAAAAATTTAATTGGGGGAGAATTATTAATTCCAAAATTGCCTAGTTATAAGATTATGGATTTAGCTAAAGCAATTTCTTCAAAATGCAAAACCCCAATTATAGGAATTAGGCCAGGAGAAAAAATACATGAAGAAATGATTTCTTCGAGTGATAGCCAAAATACGATTGAATTAAAAAATTTTTTTATCATACTACCTAGCCTAAGCGAAAAAATATTCAAGGTTTATAAGAAAAAACTAAGAGCTAAAAAAGTAAAAAAAGGTTTTGTCTATAATAGCAATTCAAATAATAAATTTTTAACAATCAAAGAAATAAACCAATTAATTTTAAAATTTCAAAAGGATTTATAAGTGAAAAAAAAAAATTATTCTCAAATTATAAATAAAATACAGCTTTTAAGAAAAAAAAATAATATTAACTGGATGGACATTTTGCGTTTAGCAATGAAGTATGCACCAAATGAAACAAAAAAAATACTTAAAAATATCAATAATTACGATAAGAAGATATCAAATGAAGTTAGTTCAATAACAAAATTAAAATAGATTATTAATGCCACTCACCATTAGAAAGGCAAAAATAAATGATTTGTTGAAAACATTTGAATGGGCTAATGAAAAAGAAGTTATAACAAATTCAATTGAGAGATCAAAAAAAGTCACAATAAAAGAGCATTCTATATGGTTCAAAAAATATATTATGTCTACATCCAGTACTATTTTAATTGGGTCTTTCAATAATAAAAAAATAGGATTAGTTAGAATTGATTTAAAAAAAAAAGAATTTTTTATAAGTTATTTAATAGATAAAAAAAAAAGAAATAAAGGTTTTGGTTACCGAATGTTAAATAAAGTCATTACAAAACATAAATACAAAAAAAAAATTTTTAAAGCTAGAGTAAAACAGAACAATTTAGCTTCTAATTCTATTTTTATTAAATTAGGGTTTAAAAAGAAATATACAAATCAAAATAAAAATATATTTTTGTATAGATTGGAGACTTGAATATGTTAAAAATTGGTAATCATAAAATTAGTATAAATAGCAGACCAAAAATCATTGCAGAAATTTCTGCTAATCATAACCAAAGTTTAAGTAAAGCAATACAATTAATAAAAAAAGCTTCTAAATTTGGAGCTGATTTTGTAAAAATTCAAACATACTCACCTGAAAGTTTAACTTTAAACTCAAGAAAAAAAAATTTCATAATTAATAACCCTAAAAGTCCATGGCATAAAAAAAAATTATTTGACCTTTATAAGATAGGAGAAACTCCATATGAGTGGCATAAAGAACTTTTTAAAGTTGCAAAAAAAAACAAGATAATACTTTTTGCCTCAGTCTTTGATGAGGCTTCTGTTGATTTTTTAGAAAAATTTAACCCACCGGCTTATAAGGTTGCATCTTTTGAGAGTAATCATTATCCATTAATTAAAAAGATTATTAAAACTAGAAAACCAATTTTAATATCAACGGGTTTAAATACATTGAAGGAAATAAACTCTTTAGTAAAATTTTTAAAAAAAAATAAATGTAAAAAATATGCTTTATTAAAATGTACAAGTTCTTATCCAGCAAACCTAAAAGACTTAAACATTAAGACGATTAAAGATATGAAAAATAAATTTAATTGCGAAATAGGATATTCTGATCATTCAATAGGATATATTGGAGCCAGCAGTGCAATTCATTATGGAGCATCTTTTATTGAAAAACATGTTTGTTTAAATAATGATAAAGGAATTGATTCAAAGTTTTCTTTAAAAGTTTCGAAGTTGAAAGAATTTAAAGATCAATTACTAGAGAGCTATATGTCAATTGGCAAAATTAGTTATGGTGCTAGCAAGAATGAAAAACCATACTTAAAATTCAGAAGATCAATATATTGCTCATCTAATATTTTGAAAGGTGAAAAATTTACAAAAAATAATGTTAAAATTATAAGACCTAGTTTTGGCATTGAACCTAAATACTTTGAAAAAATTTTAGGTAAATTTTCAAAAAAAGACATAAAATTTGCAACTGCTTTAAAATGGAAATATATCAAAAATTAATTTTTAATGAATAAGATTATATTTAAACCATGTATTATTGGATTAGGATATGTTGGATTACCTATTCTACTAAATCTATCTAAAAGATATGATACTATTGGTTATGATAATAATCAGAATAGAATAAAAAAATTGTCTAAAGGAGAGGATTTTTTTAATGAATTCAAAAAAAAAGAACTTATAGATAAATCGGTAAAGTATACAAATTCTTTAGAAGCAATAAAAAATTACAATTTATTTATTGTTACAGTCCCCACTCCAATACTTAAAAATAAAAAACCTGATTTAAAACATTTAAAAGATGTATGCAGTAATCTTTCTAAAATTATTAAGAAGAATGATATTATAATATTTGAGTCCACAGTTTATCCGGGATTAACAAATGATTATTGTGTGCCATTGTTACAAAAAAAAAACTCGTGGAAAGAAGGGTTGGATTTTTTTGTCGGTTATAGTCCAGAAAGAGTTAACCCAGGTGACAAAAATCATGATTTAAATAAAATTAATAAAATTTTAGCATATCCATACTCTTATTTAAAAAAAGAATTAATCAAACTTTATTCGCTTATTAGTAAAAAAATTNTTTTCTCTGAAAATATTAAAGAAGCAGAGGCTGCAAAAGTAATAGAAAACATCCAGCGAGATGTTAATATTGGTTTAATAAATGAAATTTATTTAGTGTGTAAAAAGCTTAAATTAGATTTTAACAATGTAATTGATTTAGCTTCGACTAAATGGAATTTTTTAAGATTTAGTCCTGGATTAGTTGGTGGACATTGTTTACCTGTGGATCCATATTATCTCGCATATATTAGTAAAAAAAATAATTTTAAAACTAAAATTACATTAGCAGGAAGAAGCATTAATGATGCTATGGCCAAAACTATAAAAAATGGAATAATTTATGAAATAAGAAAAAATGATATAAATGACAAAAAAAAAATTGTGATTTGTGGATTGAGCTATAAAAAAGATGTTGCAGATCTAAGAAACTCTTTATCATTAAAAATATATAACGATCTTAAAAAAAAATATAAAAAAATTAAAGGTTATGATCCATTAATTGATTCAAGCTATAAAAAAAAATATAATTTGATAAATTCAAGAAATGAATTTTTAAAATTTGATATTTATATTTTATTGACAAACCACTCTATAATAGAAAAAAATTTAAAATTATTACCAAAAAAGAAGATCATAATAAATTTATTAGGTAATTAATTTACTAAATAAGCTTAAAAGTATTCAATGAACATTATATACATAGCCGAAACTTCCTTAAGTAATCAAAGTGGATATAGTCAACATGTAATTAAAATGTGTGATGCGTTTGGTCAAAAAAATTTGAACTTAATATTAGTTGTACCTAATGAAAAAAATAACCTTACGTTTAAAAGTATAAAAAAAAAATTTTTACTTAATAGTAAAAAACCCTTTTTAATTAAATCTATCTTAAATTCTAGAATCGATAATTTTTTTACTAGATTTAAATTTGCTATTAAGGCTTCTATTTTTACGAAATCACAAAAACCTGATTTAATAGTCACAAGAAGTATACTATCAAGTTTTTGCTTATCAATTTTAAAGACTCCTCATTTTTTAGAATTACATAGTGAAATAAAATCTTTTAGTAAATTTTTATTTTTAGATCTTAATTATATTAACTCCAAGTATATAAAAAAAGTTATATTAATTTCAAATGCGCTAAAAAAAAAATTTAATATAAATAAAAATAAAATTCTAATTTTACATGATGGTGTTGATAACAAAAATTTTAAAAAATCTGATAAAATTAAAAAAATAAGATCAGCTATTTATGTAGGTAGTTTTTATGATGGAAGAGGTATTGAAATTATAACAAACTTAGCAAAAAAATTCAAAACAATCAATTTCAAATTATTTGGGCAGAAAAAAAAAAATAATAATAAATTTAAAAATATTAGTTTTTTCAATTATATTAGTTATGATAAAGTTCCAGCTGTTTTAGCAAAATCAGATTTGCTATTAATGCCTTATGCTAATAAGGTTTTTGTTAGAGCCAAAAATCTGAATACAGCAAATTATTGTTCTCCACTAAAAATGTTTGACTACTTAGCTGCTGGTAAGATAATATTATCATCAAAACTAGAGGGTATTTGTGAAGTCTTAAAACATAAAAAAAATGCAATAATAGTAAAAAAATATACTTTAGAGGAATGGTCAAATACGTTTAATGATTTACTTAATCATAAATATAATCTAATAAAAATACAGCATGGTTCGGTTAAAACAGCTAAGAAATATTCTTGGAATCAAAGAGTATTAAAAATAATAAAAGCAAATAAAAAATGAAAATATTAGTTACGGGTGCAGCAGGATTTATTGGTTTTAACTTCTGTGAGCTTTTAATGCAAAGTACCAAGTATAAAATTGTAGGTATTGACAATTTAAATGACTATTATGATGTTAATCTTAAAAAAAAGAGACTACATATTTTAAAAAAATATAAAAATTTTTTTTTTTCAAAAATTGATATAAATGACAACTCTTCCTTAGAAAGAATTTTCAAAAAAAATAAATTTGATTTTGTTTTAAATTTAGCAGCTCAAGCAGGTGTGAGATATTCAATCCAAGAGCCTAGAAAATATGTTGAAAGTAATATTTCAGGTTTTTTCAACATAATTGATAACTCAAAAAAATATAAAATTAAAAGATTATTTTATGCATCTTCAAGCTCTGTATACGGTGAAAATAGTAATTTTCCATTAAAAGAAAAAGAAAAAATATCTCCCAAGAATATTTATGGTTTATCAAAAAAAATTAATGAAGAGATAAGTGATATTTATAATAATTATTATGATTTAAAGGTTACTGGACTAAGATTTTTTACTGTATATGGTGAGTGGGGTAGACCAGATATGATGATGTTAAAATTTATAGGTAATTATTTTAATAAAAAAACATTTACACTTTATAATTATGGAAATCATGTAAGAGATTTTACCTACGTAGGGGACGTTGTTAAAATATTGCAGCTCTTATTAAATGAGCACAAAAAATTACCAGATAATGATATCTTTAATATATGTTCAAATAAACCAATAAATTTAGATGAAATTATTAATTACATGAAAAAAAAAGGGATTAATCCAAAGATTAAAAAACTGCCACTACAACAAGCTGACATACTTAAAACTCATGGAGATAATTCTAAAATTTTAAAGTATATAAAGTTTAAAAATTTCTCTGACTGGAGAAGCTCATTAGAAAAGACAATTAAATGGTATCAAGATTTTATGATAAAATAAAATTTTTTATTATGAAAATAGTTTATTTATTCAATTCCTCAATTCCATCATACAATGCAAATAGCCTACAAGTAGCTAATATGTGCCAAGAATTATCAGTGAATGGTAATGATGTGACACTTATAACGCCAAGTACCGGCTTAAAGAAAAGCATATCGGAGCATTATGGTTTTAAAAAATCATTTAATTTAATAAGAATTAAAAGATTTAAAACATTTCCTCGTGGATTGAATTATTACTGGTATTCAATTTCATCTATTCTTAAAAGCAAAAAATTTAAGCCAGAAATGTTTATTACTAGAAATTATTTTACACTTTTCTTACTAATTTTATTTAGAAAAAAAATAATATTTGAAATACACACAGATTTAAAATTCGAGGGAAGAATAAACAGGTTTATTTACAAAAATTTTAAAATATTGAATTCAAAAAAGATAGTAAATTTAATATTTATAACTAATGCTTTAAGGCAACATTTTGTTAAAAAATACAATCTTAAATTATATAGAACTTCAATATTATATAGTGCATCAAATATTAAAAACTACCAACCTCAAAAAACAAGTAATAAAAATATCAAGATTGGTTATTTTGGTTTGGTAAATGATTCAAGAGGTTTTAGTTTTATTTGTAAATTATCAAGAATTGATAATCTTAATAATTATTATATTTATGGAGGTTCAAATGAATTTATTCGGAATATGAAAAAAAAAGTCACCAATAAGAATCTTTTTTTGAATAGTTACAAATCTTATAAAAAAATGAAAAATTTAATGAAAGAAATGGATATATTGATTTTACCTTATAAAAAAAAAGTTACTGCTGCAGGAAATTTTGGTGATATATCAAAATATACATCGCCGATGAAATTGTTTGACTACTTAGCATCAGGTAAAGTGATAATTGTATCCTCATTAGAAGTATTAAAAGAAGTATTAAAACCAAACAAAAATTGTATTTTTGTAGATAGTTTAAATGTTTTCATATGGAAAAATGAAATCTTAAAACTTAAGAATAATTTAAATAAAATGTATATTATGTCAAAAAATAATTATTATTTATCTAAACAATTCACATACAAGCAAAGAGTAAAAAAATTACTAGAGTTTGAGTAACTATCGCAAATGACTAAGGATTGATTTTTTCAAGGTAATTTTTGGTTTCCAATTAAATGTTTTTTTAACTAACGAAATATTTGCTAAAGTAAAATTAATCTCTTTTTCTGGTAAAATCTTTTGTGCATATTTAATTTTTTTTTTTATAATTTTCTCAAATTGATTAATTAATTTATTGATATAGACATGCTTACCGTTCCCCACATTAAAAGCAGCTCTAATATTACTTTTTTTTAATTTGAATAAAATCTTCATTATTAAATTTGTTAAATCAAAAACATCTAAAAAATCTCTAGATGGATAGATTATATTATTCTTATTTTTAATAATATTTAATGTTATTTTTTTTTTATTTTTTATTGCATCAGTTAATTTAAAAAAGAGCCTCTGGTAAGTGTCATTATTAAATTTATAAGGTGTAAAATTTTTACCTTTACCAATTATATTAAACACTCTTAAAATTATTAAATTATTAAATTTTTTACTTTTTAAAAATTTTTCAATTTCTAATTTATTGTTACCATATTCATTTATTGGCTTTTTTAGATCGTTTTCTTTATAAGCACTTAGATAATTATTTTTTTTATAGACATTAGAGGTTGAAAAAAAAATAAAATTTTTAATTTTTTTTTTTGTAATTAAATTTATAAATTTTTTAGTTTTAATGACATTATTATTGTAGTAAAATTTTTTTTTTAATTCACTTTCATTTACATAAGATGCTGCAGCAGCATGAATGACAGTCTTTATATTGTTGTCTTTAAGTATATTAGATAATTTTTTTAAATCTCCAATATCACATTCAATTGTTTTTTTATTTTTTTGTTTTTTTGAGTATGAAAAATTATCTATGCCTATATAATCTGTATTTGTTTTATTTAGTTTATCAGCAATATGAGAGCCTATATAACCATTTGAACCTGTTACTAATATCATAAAATTTATTTTGATATTATCTAATTAAGATAATAAATATAGCAAGCTTATTTATGAAAAAAGACATTATTTATTGGTCTCCATGTTTAAATCCTGTTGGTACATTAAAATCAACAATTAACTCAGCAAAAGGATTATCAAAATATACTAATAAAGAAGAATATACAGTTACATTAATAAATGTATGTGGAGAATGGAATGACCATAAAAATGATTTAAGAGAACACAAGATAAATATAATAGATCTTACTTTTAATTATTTTGCCTTTCTACCAAAAAGTGGCTATTTTAGTAGTAGACTCTCTTATATTATTATAATTTTATTTTCTTTTATCCCTTTATTGAAATATCTTATTAGGGCTAAACCTGATTTCTTTATTGCGCACCTAATAACTTCTCTTCCAATTATAATTTTTAATGTATTTAATTTTAAAACAAAATTAATTTTAAGAATTTCTGGTTTTCCAAAACTAAATTTTATAAGAAAATTATTTTGGCAAAAAGGTGCAAATAATATTTTTCATGTAACTTGTCCTTCAAGACAATTGTTACAAAAGCTTGCTGATACAAGAATATTTAATATCTCTAAAATGTCTTTTTTACCTGATGCCATAATCAATTATAAAGATTTTAAAAGTGATATAAATAAAAAAATTGAACTAAATATTTTTAACACAAAAAAAAAAATAATCTTGGCTGCAGGTAGATTAACTAAGCAAAAAAATTTTTCATTTTTAATTAATGAATTTAGCCAATTTTCTAAAATAAATAATGATTATATTTTAATAATTTTAGGAGAAGGTGAAGAGAAAAAAAAACTAAATAAATTAATATTAGAAAATAAAATGAATAATAAGATTTTTATTCCAGGAAAAGTCAATGGCATTTATAAATATATGAAAAAATCAGATGTTTTTGTATTAAGCTCTCTTTGGGAAGAGGTTGGATTTGTTATAGTTGAAGCAGCACTATCTAATTTATTTGTAATATCAAGTGACTGTCCCAACGGACCAAGCGAGTTTTTATCTGAGGGCAGGGGTGGAATTTTATTTAAAAATAATAGAATGAATGCATTAAGTGATGCTTTTCAGAAATACTGTAATTTAAAAGAAAAAAATAAATATTTATCGACAAGTAAAAAAAATGCTCTTACGTATACAAAATATAGACATTATTTAAAATTAAAAAATATTTTAACAAATTTTAGTGCATCAATTAAATAAATTTTTCTACTAAAGATAAATATTTTTGCATATTTTTTTTATAATCAAATCTTTTTATGTTTTGTATTGAAAATTTTAAAAGCTTATTACATTTTCCTTTATTATTTTGGTAGTAGAATATTCTTTTCGCTAGTTGTTTATAATCTCCAACTTTAAATAAAAGTCCTCCTTTACCATTCAGTAAGATTTCTTTTGGTCCTGTAGGGCAGTTACTAGATATTATAAATTTTTTCAATGATAAAGCTTCTAATAATACATTTGGTAAACCTTCGTATCTAGATGACAATATAAATAGGTCTGTTTGCTTAAGTAGTGGGAAGGGGTTTTCTACAAAATCAATTATTTTTACAAAATGATTTAGTTCATTTTTATATATATATTTCAAAAGTTTATCATGGAGTTTGCCACGACCAATTATAACTGCTTGAAAATTAATATTTTTTTTGAGCAAATTTAATGCTTTTAAAAATATGAGCTGATCTTTTTGTTCAGTTAACCTACCAATATTTAATATTTTTAATTTTTTATTATTTTTAAATATTTTCTTTGATTTTTCCTTTGATTTTTTAATAATATCATCATGATTTAATGGATTATAAATACATGTTGCATCTACATGAAATTCTCTTTTTAAGTCTTTTTTGAATTGAAGACTATTTACCATCACTTTATCTGCAAGATTTAAAAAAAATCTGAAGATTAATTTTTTTATTATATTTTTAGACCAACCAGCAGGAGCAGAATTTGACCGCGTTATTACTTTTATAGAAAATAATTTACAGACTAAAATACAATATATATTTGCTTGAAATGCAAAAACTGTTAAATTCCTATTTTTAATTATTTCTTTAATAAGCAGAAATAGTGACAAGAAGTATTTTGATCTCCTACTTAAATGATCCCAGTAGTCAGCTGTAGGTGAAATAAATTCAATTGAGTTATTAAATTTTTTTTTATATTTTTTTGAAATTGTAATTAATGCAACTTTACTTAGTTGTTTACTTAGGTGATTGCTTACTAGAAAAAGATTTTTTTCAACACCACCTCCTTCTATAGATGGCATAAATATTATTAATTTTTTTTTCATTTTTATTTACTCAATATGGAATTATAATAAACTCATATATATGGAATTAGTTAGTATCATTACACCTTATTATAAAAAAAAGAAATATATTGAATTAGCTATTGACTCGGTTCTTCAGCAAACTTACAAAAACTTTGAATTAATAATTATTTATGACGACCAAAATAAAGAAGATTTAAGTTTCCTTAAAAAGATTATAAAAAAAGATAAAAGAATTAAACTTTTTATTAATAAAAAAAATTTGGGGGCTGGTAGATCTCGAAATAAAGGGCTTAAAATAAGTAAAGGGAGATTTATAGCATTTATAGACTCAGATGACTTGTGGACAAAAAATAAGCTTAAAAAACAAATTTCTTTTATGAAAAGAAATTTAATAAATATCTCACATACATCTTATCATATAATTAGTTCTGACAATAAGATAATTGGAAGCCGAAAAGCTAAGGACATGAGTCATAAGTTACTACTAAATTCATGTGATATTGGTTTATCAACGGTAATATTTAATAAAAAAATAATCACAAATAAAATGAAATTTGCTAATATAGATACTAAGGAAGACTATGTTCTTTGGCTTAAATTTACATTAAATGGTAATATAATTTTTGCTTTAAAAAGTAAATTAACAAAATGGAGAAAGTTAGATGACTCTCTTTCAACATCAAAAATACAAAAGCTTTATGATGGTTATCTGGTTTACAGAAAATATATGAATTTTAGTTTAATAAAGTCTTTTATCAGTTTGCTGTTACTTTCATTTAACTATCTTTTAAAAGAATTAAGAAACAAATGAATATTATCTTATTTATTTCAGTTATATTTGTATCTTTATTCTTAAACCGTATACTTTTTAAAAAAAAGTTATTATTAAATTTTAAAGGTGATAATCATCAAAAATTTATTTCTTCAAAAAGCATACCTCTTTCTGGTGGTTTGATCTTAATTTTCACATCATATTATTACCTCAATCTATTAAACTTTGGTTTTGTTTTTTTTATATTTTGTATTGGCTTTTTATCGGACATAAAAAAAATTGATTCTCCAAAATTAAGATTTATTATTCAAACTTTAATTGTGTTAGGTGTTGTATACTTTTCCTCTATTACAGTTCCTGAGACTAAAATAATTTTTTTAGATCAATTTCTTACAAATAATATATTTAGAATATTTTTTTCAGTATTTTGTATTTTAATTATAATTAATGGTTTCAATTTTATAGATGGAATAAATACATCTCTTATTGGATATTGTTTGATTATTTCTTTAAGCCTCTATTATCTTGACTTAAATGGCGTTGAAATAAGTAAGCTTATAGATTTTTATAACTTAATACCCGTTTTGATTGCGTTATTTATATTAAATTTTTTTAATAAACTTTATTTAGGTGATGGAGGTTCATATTTTTTAGGCTTATTATTTGCTTTATGCTTAATAAATACATATCAAATTAATAATAGTATTTCTCCATATTTTATAGTTTGTTTACTTTGGTATCCAGCTTTTGAGAATTTATTTTCAATTTTGAGAAAAAAAAATTTATCAAGATCACCACTTGATCCAGATACCAACCACTTAC
>JGI20156J14371_10001321_pt1 | contig 20437 bp, 21 predicted proteins | sample COG_06_FD_14371 | JGI IMG/M metagenome (IMG submission 14371)
ACTGGGTGCACGATGTCCATCATAAATTTACTTATGGCGCAAGACTAAAGTACCTCTACGGAATGGAAAACTTCACAACTGACGTTAGCTATATGGGCATTGAAACCGATCAAAATACGCATGCGTTAAAATTTGATATGGCTTTTGATTTTAGAACTTCGGGCCTTCCACAAGTAATGGTGGATGGTGACATCCCAGCAATTGGAGGACTGAATACCAACGATTCTTTGATAATGCAGCAGTCTGGCTTTTCAGACGGATACATTAATAATTATTTATTTAATAGAAACAATCGTGGATTAGGAATTGATTTAGGATTCAATTACCACCTAAGTGACAAACTACTTTTAGAAGCGTCTGTTTTGGATTTAGGCTTTATCAATTGGAATAGTTATACAGCCAATTCTAAGCTAGAGGCTTGGAACTATGAATACGATGGCATTAGTAATCCAATTTCAATTTTTGGAGATGGTTCTAGTGTTGATTTTTTAAAAGAAGTATTGGAAGATTCTATTGAAGAAGATTTAAAAAATAATTATTCATATACCAACGAAAGTTATAGTACTGCTCTTCGAACAAAAATTTATGCATCTATGGAATATATTGTTGATCATAATAACTTTATTTCTTTGAGTCTGTACTCTTCATTTGTCAGAAATAGATGGAGACGAGGAATGGGTGTAGCATACAATTACCACCTTGGTAATTTCCTTTCTGCAACAGCTTCTTACTCTATATACAATCGAAGCTATTCCAATGTAGGTTTTGGACTTTCAGTAAATCTTGGCCCAGTGGAAATTTATTGTTTAACAGACAATGTTCTTGCTTTTGGAACTCTAAATCCGAGAGATAATTTTCTTTCTGATGCGTCGTTTGGAAACCTCGCCCCCTCTAGTATAAACATTGATACTAAGAAAGTTAGAAATGGTCAAATTCATTTTGGACTTAATTTAACTTTTGGGAGAGATAAGAAAGAAAAGCCTTTAGACGAAGAAGATGAAAATAGAGCAAAATCAGTATCTTCTGATAGCGAAAAAAGTAATGAGGGTTCTGCAGCTAATAGTGGATCGTCAAGTGAGTCCAATACTCCAAAAAGAACCAATTATAACTCCAAAGGCAATTCTGATAAAAAACAAAAGTCTAAAAAGACCAAGAACTCCAAATCTTCTTACGATACAAAAACAGAGAAGAAAAAAAATACTAGAAAAGGNGAATTGAAAACAAAAGTGGAACAATCTNCTCCTAAAAGTAGCACAGTAAGAAAAGTGTCTAGAAAATTATAATTAAATCAACTTTTCTTCAATATTCATAACCTCTAATTTTTTTGTGTTTTGAGGTTTGAAAAATATAAAATCTGCATCTCCTTTAATATTTATCTCTTTAGAATCTCCTTTTGTTTGAAATGGAGTAATTAAAATAAAATCTTTAAACTTAACTATAGAATTATTTTTCTTCTCTATAGAATGTCCTATTAAATAAACAGTATCTAAATGGAAGTTTTTAATTTTCAAGACCAATTCATTTTCATCATTGACATGTTTATTTGCTTTTATGCCAATAGATGGAAAATAATTATTTTCAACTGAAGCATAATCATATTTAATGGGCTTAACTAAAAAATTGTGATTTGAAGTATAGCTCGGAAGCAATTCTCTAACAGCTTTTGCATCATCAATAAGATAGTTTATATCAAATTCATAATCTTGAAATTCATATTTTAAAATAGTATTTAACGAATCAGAACTTGCACTATATTTATTGATAATATTGGTTAAGAATTCTTCATTAGAGAATTTATCTAGAAATTTTTTGTAGTTAGCCACAAATAAATCATTATTAAAAAATTGTTTGGATAGGTAAGTCATTTTAAAATCATAAGAATTCTTGTCAGAATATCCATATATAACATCTTCTATTCCTTCTTCAATACCTGCATAACAATCAAATGCAATATGCTCTAACTTATTTTCTTTAGGGTTGTAATAAAAACGTTGATTGTGCCAATGGTAAGAATGCCTGATTTTTCCAATGTCATATAGTGCGTAAAGTTTTGCTGTATAATTTAAATCAAATATATCCTCTAAATTCCCATTAAATTCTTTGTATTTAGTCATTAATTTAAATCCTTTTTCAAAGTCTTTTTTAAGATTTTCTGACGATAAAATACTTTTCTTTTGAAAAGGAATTATATCCGAGGCTTCAAAATATGGATACAAATTTTTATTCTTCGGATTATTTAGTCTAGTTTGCCATATACCTTCTTCATTAAACTTAAGAATTGGAGCTTCAGTCTTATTGTTGTGTTGGAGTAATTCTTTGCTAAAGTGTTCTTCGTAAGCATATATTCCTAAATTATTCCCGTTCAAAGATGCAGTTATAAAGCCATATCTTGTAGTTAAAATATTTTCGTCTTTAAAGATTTTATGCATTATCCATTCTTTTAGGAATGAGCGTGTTTTTGGATGTTGGATAGAAAAAGCTTTCATCCCTTTAAAATCTTTATCTCCTAAAATTTTAATTCTAAAAGACCATTTGTCTCCGCTAAGATGATCTACCCAGTCTCCTTTTAAACGGATTTTGATTGGAATCTTCTCCTTATTATAAACCATAATTCCTCTAAAGTATTTTTTTAAGGATTTACCAATAACACCATTTTGAATTGCTTTGTCTCTGTATTTAAAAAGCTTATCCAAATCTTTAGATTTAATTTGAATCCCTATATTTTCTTTTTTGAATACTGGTCTTGTAGACTTATTTAACAACTCTATCTTTAAGTCGTCATAGTATGCAGGAAGAGTTTTTTCATTGTGAATGAAAAACTTAACTTCTTTAGAATCTTCTTCTACTGTAAAGCTAAGATTGATCAAAACCCATTGACTTTCTATTTTTTTTAGATGACTTCTCTTAACTGCTAGAATATTTTTTTCTTCGTCCACCAACTTTAAGTAGCCTCTTGCCGCCCCAGTCTTTTCCCAGACAGAAATTATTATTTTATTGCCTTTTTTCAAATTATTAAAATTATAACTAAGCGCATAAGGGTTAATAGAGTCAATTTTGGCACTATAATTTCCTGATTTTGAATAATCTGAAGATTGTGCTAGAGAATTGGAGACGCGTTCTGAATTTCGAGAAGTAAAATAGTTTCCTTCCACTTTTTCCATATCGAATAATAAAAGGGTTTTATTATTTTCTTTGCAGCTAAATGTATACACAAAAAAAAATAATAGAGTTAGATATATTTTGAATTTTTTTCCTTTCATTTTAAGATAAAACTAGTCAATATATTTAAATCATTTTTAGACAAAAAACCATAAGGGTAGAATCATTACTTTAATAATACGCAAATAAATAAACTAATTTTTTTTTACTTTTTAGATGATTTTTTTAAAGGTAAATTTTAGTTTTTTTTTGTTTATCCCATTTTTAATCTGTTCTTTTTGCAAAAAGATTTTTATTTTGTGGTAAAATTATAGTTTAAAGTATTAAAAAAACCACAATTTAATCTATATTCTACTGTACACAAATATCACTTATATAATGATGCTTGCTCTGTAATTATCTTAATTAGTTGCTTAGTTAAGATCCTGGGATTTTTCATTTTGTGGTATAAATTTTTTTTTATATTTGATTAAACCACAAATTAATCTCATTGTCTAATCTACTTAAATACCGCTCTTATAAAGAAACTTTCTTTTTAGATTATCTCCCAGATGAGGTTTTCATTAATTTAAAAAAGAAAGAAAGGATAGAATATCGAAAACTAAGAGAGAATTATCAAATAATAGAAAGTAAATCTTTACAAATTCTTACTTTACAGGAAGAAATAAGAAAAAAGCAGCGACTAGTTCAAAAACTAAAAAAACAAATTACCCCTTCTAAATCAAAGGATTCTTATTTAGACAAAATGAATTTAGCAAAAGAAAATTTAGAAGATATAATTAATAAGTACCAATTTTCAATTTCTGTTGGGTTAAGAACCCACAAGACGCAATCCAAAGTTCAATCCACTCCTAAATTTTATTTAAGAGTTACTGCTTTTGATAAAAGATTTAAAAACCTTTATATCGGTTCCTCTGAAAAAATTAAAACCTCGCTAACAAAAATTCACAATAAGTCTTACAATAATTTTAGTAGTGAAGAGCTGAAGCTGGAGCTTAAAATACTTTACTCAGTCTATATAAGAAATTATATTTTTAAAAATACATGGGATAAATTTTTTGATTTTAAACACTCTTTAAAAGAATTAGAGCTTTGGTGTAGTGAAATAGGTAATGAAATTTATAGATGGTAAATAATTAAATAATGCAAAAAATAAAACTAATATGGGATTTTAATGGAGTAGACTCACTTAAGACTGCTAAGCACTTCAATATTCATTTAGAAGAATTTTTAGAAAAGCAAGAAATTCTATTTCATAATACAGGACTTGATTCTATTAGTGATTATCACAATATTGCTTATTTAGTTATTGACAAGCAATACATTGACAAGATAAAACATGCTTTAAAGCCACAAAGAGCATTTTTATTAGAGGATTAGTTCAGTTTTCATAGTCTCTTCAATTTAATAACCTAACTATTCAATTTTACCATTTTTGAATAACAGAAAATACTCATGTTTTTTGTTAAATTTAGATATGAAAAAGACAATCAATATAATCGTACTAATTCTTCTGATCTCTTTTAGTTCAAACGCACAGAATAACTATCAAATAAAAAGAGCTACTTCGTTTTCTGAATATGCTACAACTCAGTTAAAGTTATCTAATGAAGATAAAAAGTTTCTCTACGACACCTATCTTGCCAAATTCGTTGCGCAAAGAGAAAAAATTCATGGTAAAGAATTATCTGATGAAGAAAAAAAACAAATTTATAAAGCGTCTAGAAATGAGCTTGTTAAAACTTTGAATACAAGATTCAATACTGAAAAAACCAAAGCAATAATGGCTGCAGTAAAAGAGGTTAGAGACAAAGAAAAGTAATTCTAATTATCTTCCTTTTATTTATTATAATGAAAAATCGTCTACCAATATTATTTTTCGTTTTCATTAATCTATTCAATATTGATTATTATTTGTCTCAATTAAATATTATTGATTGTAATAATGTGACTTATATGGAGGATACGTTCTTTGTTTCGTTAAATAATAATAGGATATCAAATACTATTTTTTACAACGATTCTACTAGTATGATTTACCCCACTCATTGTTTAGTTTTAGATGATAGTTCTATAATAAACTTAAGTTATTTTACTGGTGTATTTAATACAGGACTTAACTGTCATATTTTTACTCACCTTACACAAAATTCAACAAGAGATACTTTAGATTTTGATTTCGAAGTAGCATTTGCTTCTAATAATTTTCCAAATAATACAGTGGTTAACGGAAATTTAATTTTGTCCGATGTAAATTCAACTTGCACTCGCCCTATAACCATTATACTTCAAAATGTCATTTTAAATTCAATAGGTGATCCCATTAATAGAAAAAGAAAATTAATTAAAATAATAGATTTTCTAGGAAGAGAAATAACTCCTAAGCCAAATATCCCATTCATAGAAATTTATGACAATGGTAGTTTTGAGAAAAAGATTGTAAATTAATAAAATGAAAAATCTGTTATTCATCTTGTTATTTATTCCATTTATTGGACTTGGACAGAGTATTATTATCCCAGTTTTTGCAAATGTTAATAATCAAGAAAGAGTTAATTATTGGGAAAATGGTCAAAAGCTATCCGAAGTACAATATTTTAACGAAAAGAGAGATGGGTCCTGTAAGTACTGGTACAAAACTGGTCAATTAATGAGCTCTGGATTATATAAAAATGGTAAGATGTATGGGCCTTTTATTTCTTATTATGAAAATGGTCAAATACAAAGTCAAGGAAATTATAATTATGATGCATCAGATATTTACAGCAGAAAGGACGGGATCTGGAAATATTACTATGAAAATGGTAAAATAGAATCAGAATCTATCATTAAAAACGGGGTTGAAGAACTAAAGTTCTATGATAAAGAGGGGAATTTACTTCCCGAAGGGGAAGGTTGTTAAATAGGGTTCAACATAGAAAGCTAGTTTATTCCACAGTGACAGACTTCGCTAAATTCCTTGGCTGATCAACATTACATTCTCTCATTAGTGCTATATGGTAGCTAAGTAATTGAAGTGGCACTGTAGCCAATAATGGCACCAATAATTCATCACATTTTGGAATCTCTATGTAGTGATTGGCTATTTTCTTTACTTCCTTGTCTCCATGACTTACAATAGCAATAACTTTTCCTTTTCTTGCTTTTACTTCTTGAATATTGGATACTATTTTCTCATAACTCGAATCCTTGGTAGCAATAACAAAAACCGGCATTTCTTCATCTATTAATGCAATAGGACCGTGCTTCATTTCGGCAGCTGGATATCCTTCTGCATGGATATAAGAAATCTCTTTAAGTTTTAAAGCCCCTTCTAATGCCAATGGGAAATTAATACCCCTTCCCAAATAAAGTGCATTGGTTGACTTATGGTATATTTTGGCAATTTTTTCAATTAAATCATTTTCTTTCAAAACAGTTTTTAGTTTCTCCGGAATGGCATTGAGTTCTACCAATAATCTATTAAATCTCTCATTGGTTATGGTTCCTTTCCTTCTGCCAATCATCATTGCCATAAGAGTTAATATTGTTACCTGGGCAGTAAAGGCTTTGGTAGACGCTACGCCAATTTCAGGCCCTGCGTGGGTATAGGAACCGCAATGGGTTTCTCTAGAAATAGAACTGCCTACAACATTACAAATACCTATTAGTGTAGCTTTTCTTTCTTTAGCTAATTTTATTGCTGCTAGAGTATCTGCAGTTTCCCCTGACTGGGAAATAGCGATTACTACATCGTCTTCATTGATTATAGGATTTCTATATCTAAATTCTGATGCGTACTCCACTTCAACAGGTATTCTTGCAATTTCTTCAAATAAATATTCTCCCACCAAGCCAGCATGCCAAGAAGTTCCACAAGCCACAAATATTAATCGTTTTGCATTAATAAGCTTTTCTTCATAATCTAAAATTCCACCCAATGCAACTTTCCCTTGTGAAATGCTAAAACGCCCTCTCATAGAATCTAAAATAGACTGAGGCTGTTCGTATATTTCTTTTAGCATAAAGTGCTCATAGCCACCTTTTTCTAAAGCCTCTAAATGCATTTCTAGCTCTTGTATATATGGTGTTTTATTTTGATTGCCAATGGTCTTTAACTTCAACCCATTTTTTAAACTTATGTGAGCAATTTCTCCATCCTCCAAATAAACTACATTCTTAGTATATTCTATTATAGGTGTTGCGTCTGATGCGCAAAAGTATTCTCCCTGACCTAATCCCACTACCAAAGGACTTGATTTTCTAGCAGCAATTAACTCATCGGGATTGTCATCGCTTATAACTACAATTGCATAAGCCCCAATTACTTCGTTTAGAGCTAATCTTACAGAATCAAAAAGACTTTGTTTCCCATTTTTATGAATATCACCAATTAAATGAACCAAAACTTCAGTATCGGTTTCACTTAAAAATTTATGTCCTCTTTGTTCTAATTCTTTTTTTAAAACAGAATAATTTTCAATAATTCCATTGTGTACAAGGCTTATTTTTCCATTGCTAGATTGATGAGGATGTGCGTTTACATTATTAGGAAGTCCGTGAGTTGCCCATCGCGTGTGTCCAATGGCAAGGTTTCCATTAGTTTCTTTATCGCTGGCAAAATCAATTAGATCTTGAACCTTTCCTTTTTGCTTGTAAATATTTACAGACTTGTCCTTATGAATTGCCACTCCTGAGCTGTCGTAGCCCCTATACTCCAATCTTTGGAGACCTTTGATTACTACTTCATAGGCATTTTTTTCACCTAAATAAGCTACGATACCACACATAAATATTAATATTTTGTATATGAAATTACTACTTTCGCCTTGTCTTTTTTAGTGGAATTCATTCCATTTAAAACTACTCTATTGGCGGTTATTCCATTTCCATTTGGAAATATTTTTATAGTGTCGTTAATTGCTTTTTCAGCCACAATTTCATTAAGNTGTCTAGTNATATTGAAAGTNTAATTTTTATCAACNACATTAAAATTTCCTCCCAAACTACCCTCAAACAAGTCTGGCAAAAACTCATANTCTCCNTCTACATTTTTTCTTGAAATAAATAAGCTAGAAGGGGAAGGATAGTCGTCGTANAGNTAATCCTCAAATGGCAAAATAATCTCNGCTTTATTGATTATCACTGGTTTTGCTATTAGAGAATCAAAACTGGGGATGGCAATTCTTCCATTGATGCCGCCTAATGTCTGAATGAAAAACTGATTTTGACCCAAAGCCGGTTGGTTAACAACATTTTCTATTTCTGTTCCGGTGTAGTCGTGTGTAACTTTATGAAAATATGCACAATTACTATTGATATTGAAATCAAAATCCAATGTATCGTGATCAGAAGAAACTCCGCTAGTATCTCTGTAAAACAACCTAATTCTAGAAAAAGAGTTAAGTAAATTTATGTAATAAAGACCTCCATTAGCTCCATTTGCACTTGAAATTTTTATGCCTTTAAAAAATGTCAAAAATTCATTATCACCGTCGTTTCCCTCTAAAGTAGTGTTTCCAGATTCGTTGACAATTGGTGTTGCGAATTTTTCAATATTTAAAGGAATACCTAAAATTGCTTTATCTACTAAACCACCAGAAAAATAACCAGGGAATAGTGGATCAGATTCAATACTTAATCCATTGGAAATATCTTCTGCCTTGGTAATTATATTGGTTGTGTTATGGTAAATAGAATCTTTAAAAATATCTTCATCTAATATTTCAACTATAAATTCTTGCTCTTGAATATCTCCATAATATCCATCTATTGCCAGATATAGCACTACAGAATCCACAACAATATCGTTAATATCTCCATTATCTGGGATAAAATTATAAGATTGTTCTAGTCTTATTTGCGTAATAATTGAGGCATTTACTTCACCAAAAACAGGATCTATGTAGTTCCCTAGTGGACTAGGACCATTTAATTCATCAGTTCTAATGCTGTCTGAAATAACTGAAAAAGTATGTATAGAAAATGTATCAGAATAAATCGCTCCTAAAGTATTGGAGTCTGGATTAATTTCAATTCCAAATTCATTGTCTTTTTCACAAGAGCAAAATAGAAATACAGTGGTTAATAAACCAACAACTAAAAATAAAAAATTACGTGATTTGATCAATACTGTCTGACTAAGCAAGAACTCCATTTTCACTAAGAACTGTATCATAAAAATCTTGATGTGCATCGATTGTTTGCTCTTCTTCATGGTGTTCAAGTAGTGGTTTTTTAGAGGCTTTGATAATCTCCATCAGTGAATTATCAATTTCTGGACTGCAAATTCCAATAGCGTCACTCCATTGAACCGCTATTTCATGAAGTTTATTCACTCCTATAGATCCATCAATATCAATTTTTGAAATTGGAATTTCGTCAAATTCTAGTTTGGCATCTAAATTCTTAGAAAATTTAAGTTTTTCGTCATTATTGTAAATGCTGTAAATTACTTTAGCACCTGAAAAATGAGGCTCATTAGCATAAACGGATTTTAAATATACAGGCATTAATGCTGTCATCCATCCATGACAATGAACGATGTCAGGCATCCATCCAAGTTTTTTAACTGTTTCTAAAACCCCTCTGCAAAAAAACATAGACCTTTCGTCATTGTCTTTAAAGTATTTTCCTTTAGCATCTTTGAACAAAAACTTTTTCTTGAAATATTCTTCGTTATCAATAAAGTATACTTGAATTCTAATTTGTGGAATAGATGCAACTTTAATAATCAATGGATGATCGTAGTCATTAACAATTAAATTCATTCCCGATAGCCTAATTACTTCGTGAAGCTGGTGCCTTCTTTCATTGATAACACCAAACTGGGCATAAAAATTCTAATTTCTTTGTCCGCCTCATGAACTCCTTGCGCGACTTTCCTTACAAGACTTGAAATTTCTGATTCTATTAAAAACGGATCGATTTCTTGGGTAACATAAAGAATTTTACTTTTTTCCATAACTACTAATCTCCTGCTTAAAAATAATGAGCTACAAAAATATAAAAAAAAAACACATAAAACCAACATTTATAGTAGCTTTAATTCAGTTAATATAAGTAATGCAAGTAGTAAAACAACTCCAAGAACTAAATGAAGCTTTATCTACTGAATCCAACAAGTCGATTGGATTTGTGCCCACCATGGGTTTTCTTCACCACGGACATCTCTCACTAATTAACGCCTCGAAAAAAAAAGCGGATTTCACAGTAGTATCTATATTCGTAAATCCTACTCAATTTAATAACCCAACCGATCTTGAAAACTATCCAGTTAGTCTTAAAGAAGATTTAATGACTTTAGAGAAGCAAGAGGTAGATCTTGTCTTTTGCCCGGACTACAACACTTTGTACACTAATGAAAAACCTGTGGATATATCCTTAGGAAAACTAGATAGTGTCTTGGAAGCAAGAAAAAGAAAGGGTCATTTTCAAGGAGTTATTAGAGTTGTGAATATATTTTTTAAACTAATAAATCCCAATTATGCATTTTTTGGTGAAAAGGATTACCAACAGTACTTAATTATTGCCGAATTAGCTAGGGTTTGTTTTCCACAAATTGAAATAATTATGTGCCCTACTCAAAGAGAACAAGTTGGCTTAGCAATGAGCTCTAGAAACAGTAGACTTTCCACCAAAGATTTTGAAAAAGCAAATGAGATATATAGAGTTCTTAAATACTGCAAGGAAAATTTTGATTTTTCCAACAGAGAGGAATTAGAAAAAACATGTCTAAAAAAATTAGCAGAATTCTCAGAACCAGAATATTTTGAAATTAGACATTCCGACGATTTATTAAACAATGGTGATAAGTTAAAAAGTTGGAGAGCATTTACTGCAACAAACTTGGGCGGTATTAGGTTAATTGATAATATTGCACTCAATCAATGAAAAACAAGCTAATTAAAATCCTAAAGATTTCTCTTCCAATTGCTATTGGAGTCTATCTAACCTGGTATTTTGTTTCAAATTCTACAGAAACAGAAAAAGAATATTTTTTAAAATCCTTATCTGAAGCCAATTATGGATGGGTTTTAGTTGCCTTAATAATAGCTTTTTTTGCACATTTAAGTAGGGCATACAGATGGAAATACTTGCTAGAAACACTAGACTTAAAACCAAAATTAAGTCTTATGTATCACAGTGTAATGATTGGCTACATTATTAATTTAACCATTCCAAGATCAGGAGAGTTGGCTAGAGCGGCCTATTTTAGCAGATATCAAAAAACAAAATCAGATCAAATTTTTGGAACTATTGTCATTGAAAGAGTAATAGATTTAATAATGTTTGCTTTGGTATTTTTTCTTGCGTTTTTATTTCAAGCAGATCAAGAAAAATTTAATGAGCTTAGACAAATATCTAATAGCTCTTCTAATCCATATTTACTTCCTTCTTTACTAATTTTTGGAATCATTTTCTTAGGAATTTTAATAGGGTTAAAGAAAGTAAGAGTTAAAGTTTTAAATTTTTTAAAAGGAATAATCCAAGGGGCTACAGCCATATTAAGATTAAAGAATAAAATTGGATTTTTAATTCATACTTTTTTTATTTGGGCTTGCTATGTGTCTATGTTATGGATAACTGCTTTGGCACTGCCAGATATAGAAAATATTACTATTAATGCAGTATTTGCTTGTTTCGTCGCAGGCACAATAGCCATTGGTGCAACACCTGGCGGGATTGGACTTTATCCAATAATGGTTGCATCTGCTTTAATTGAGCTTTACGGATATGACGGTCAAGTTGCTAAGTCCTTTGGAATGCTAATGTGGTCCTCCCAAACAATATTTATGATTTTATTAGGAATAATTTCTCTAGTTGCTATTAAAAAAGAAAATTAGTCTTTTAATTTTGGAAGGCTAATCTCCAATTCGTCAAGTTGGGTTTGGTTAATCTCAGATGGCGCTTCAATCATAACATCTCTGCCCTGATTATTTTTTGGAAAAGCAATAAACTCTCTAATGTTGTCTTTACCACCAAATAGGGCACAAAGTCTATCAAAACCAAAGGCAATTCCTCCATGTGGAGGAGCTCCATATTCAAAAGCACTCATTAAAAATCCAAATTGGGCTTCGGCTTCTTCTTTGCTAAATCCAAGAATCTCAAACATTTTTTCCTGAATTTTCCTATCGTGAATTCTTATAGATCCGCCTCCAACCTCAACTCCGTTAATAGCCAAGTCATAAGCATTGGCTCTAACATTTTCAGGATTGGTCTCTAACAAAGCCAAATCACTGATTTTTGGAGAAGTAAATGGATGATGCATTGCATGAAAACTATTACTTATTTCATCTTTTTCTAAAAGAGGAAAATCAACTACCCAAACAGGTTTGAAAACTTTAGGATTTCTTAGGCCAAGACGACTTCCCATTAATAGTCTTAATTCATTCATTTGAGATTGAACATCTGATTTTTTTCCGCTTAAAATTAAAAGTAAATCACCAGGACTGGCACCACATTTTTTTGCCCACTCTTTTAAGTTGGATACATCGTAAAATTTATCTACCGATGATTTGAAAGTTTGATCTTCGTTATATTTTACATAAACAAGGCCTCTAGCTCCAATTTGTGGTCTTTTAACCCAATCGGTTAATTCGTCTAATTTTTTTCTTGAATATTCTGCACCACCAGGAACACTTATTGCAACTATAGATTCAGCTTCATCAAACACTTTAAATCCTTTTCCTTTTGCAAGATTCTCTAGGTAAGACAATTCCATTTCAAATCTTATGTCAGGTTTATCAGAACCATATTTTTCAATAGCATCGCTGTAAGCAATAACTGGAAATGGTTTTGGGAAGTCTGTTTTTAGAATTTTTTTGAAAAGAAATTTAATTAATCCTTCAAAAGTCTCTAATACTTCTTGTTGATTGACAAAAGCCATCTCACAATCAATTTGAGTAAATTCTGGCTGTCTGTCAGATCTCAAGTCCTCGTCTCTAAAACACTTTACAATTTGAAAATAACGATCGTAGCCACTTACCATGAGAAGCTGTTTAAATGTTTGTGGAGATTGAGGAAGTGCGTAAAACTGTTGCTTGTTCATTCTGCTTGGCACTACAAAATCACGAGCTCCTTCGGGTGTAGACTTTATTAAATAAGGAGTTTCAATTTCTAAAAAATTATTTTGGTGAAAGAAATTTCGAATTTCAATACTCATTTCACTTCTTAGCGCTAAATTTTCTTGTAAAGGGTTTCTTCTCAAATCAAGAAATCTATATTTCATTCTCAACTCTTCTCCACCATCCGTTTCGTCCTCAATTGTAAATGGAGGTGTTTTTGATTCGTTTAAAACAGTGAACTTCTCCACCTCTATCTCAATTTCTCCAGTATCAATTTTTAAATTCTTACTGCTTCTTTCTTTTACAATTCCTTCAACTTCAATAACCCATTCTCGATTTAATTTCCTTGCTTTTACAGAAAGGTTTTTGTCTAATGTTTCGTTAAATGCCAATTGGGTAATACCATATCGGTCTCTAAGGTCAATAAATGTCATTCCCCCTAAATCTCTTGATTTTTGGACCCATCCGCATAATTTGACATTTTGATTGACATCATCAATTCTTAATTGTCCGTTGTTGTGTGTTCTATACATTTTGATTAAAAATATAACTTAATATACTAATTTGACATTTCTTCAATAGCTTTTTTTACATCACTATCTCTAAAAGTATTTAATATGTATCTCGACTGATCTGAGTAGTAGTAACTACTTAATTCTACCATTAAGCTCCATTTTAAATCTGAAATTTCTTTGGGGGAATAACTACTAATTTTTTCACCATTTTTCTCTAAATATTTTTCTAGTTCTTTAATTTCTACTTNAAAATTATTGTAATAATCTTTGGTGTCTGATGTTTTTGGATTCGGAAATTTTTCGAAGTAACTAAAACAGAAATCTCTCCACTTTCTAGTATAAATAATATTGTTAATGGCCTCGCTATATCCCAGGGTATCAATTGGCGAATAAACGTTTGGCAATATTCCCCCTTTGAAAATGCCTTTGTCAAAAATAGAGTCATTTTGTGTGAGCTCACCACTTTCTATTCTTTCTAAAATATCATTGTCGTAGTCAATATTATCTCCATAAGGCTTTTGTATACATTTTCCAGATGGCGTATAATATCTTGAGGTGGTTATTCTTAGTTCAGAAGAGTCAGGTAGCATTAATGGCTGTTGTACTAACCCTTTACCAAAAGTTCTTCTACCAAGTATTTTACCTCTGTTGTTATCTTGTATTGCTCCACTAACAATTTCACTTGCAGAGGCAGTAGAACTATTCACTAAAATTATTAATTCTCCATCTTCAAATAAACCCTTAGATCTTGAATAAAAGGACCTTTTTTTTGAATGAGCGCCTTGGGTATAAACAATTAGTTGATCTTTTTTTAAAAATTCATCGGAGATATTTATAGCCTGGTGAAGGTATCCACCACCGTTAAACCTCAAATCAAAAATGAGTTTTTCCATTCCTTGATTTTTTAGTTCATTAATTGCATTTTTAAATTCTAAGTCGGATGAATTAGAAAAAGAACTTAGTTTAATATATCCTATTTTGTTTTTAATTATGGTACTAGCCGATATGGATTTAAGTGGAATAGAGCCTCTTATTAACCTATGTTTTACAATTTCATTATTTGGATTTAAAACAGCAATATTTACTTCACTACCTACTTTCCCTTTTAGTTTTTTTAGTACATCTTCATTTTTTATCCCTACACCAGCAAAATTTTCACCTTCAATTTTAATTATTCTATCTCTCTTTTTAAGGCCAGCTAACTTAGATGGACCACCTTCAATTACATCTACAATTGTAAGTGTATCGTTGTAAATCATAAATCTAATACCTATTCCACCAAAGTGACCAACTAGTGACTCATTTACACTTTGTCTTTTTTTAGCAGGAATAAAAGAAGAATGAGGGTCTAAATCTTTTAAAATATTATTGATAGAATTTTCGGAAAGTTGATCAGAATCTAGGGAGTCTACATAGTTGTTCAGTAGATTGTCTAAAACCACATTAATGCTTGTCCATTTGTTTTGGTCTCTTTCTGGAGACAATACTTTTCCCTGATTTATTCCAATCCAGTAGGTTAAACTGGAAAAAAAACCAATAAATAGTATCAAAATAAATAATAGTGTCTGATTATTATTTTTCAAAATCTTGTAGTTTGATTTGTTGAATTTCTATTTGGGCTTTCTCAAGAAATTTTAATCCTGAGATATCTTTATACTGTTTGGAATAAACTAGTCTTTTAATTCCAGACTGGTGAATTAATTTTGCACATTCTTTACATGGAGATAGTGTAAGATATAGCGTGGCACCAAGGCAACTATTTGTGCTTTTTGCAACTTTTAAAATAGCATTGGCTTCCGCATGAAGCACATACCAATTTGTATCTCCATTTTCATCTTCACAGTTGTTGTCAAAACCAGATGGAGTACCGTTAAATCCATCTGAAATAATCATTTTATTTTTAACAATAATAGCGCCTACTTTTTTTCTTTCGCAATGGGATAGATTACCCCATTCAAGTGCCATTTTCAGATAGGCTAAATCATATTTTAGTTGCTTTTCTATGGTATTTTGGTTTTATAGTACCGAAGGTGGGAATCGAACCCACACGCCCTAAGGCACACGAGTTTGAGTCGTGCGCGTCTACCAGTTCCGCCACTTCGGCAAGTGATTGGCGAATTTAGTTTATGTTTTTATTCTAGCAAAATAAATTCATACATCAATCCATAAATGGTGCAGTAATTATTTAATATTTATGGAAATTCAATTACATTTGCAACCCCAATGTCACACAAAGTAAAAATATTAGCATGTTCTGCATCTGAGCCCTTAGCAAAACAAATAGCCAAAAGCTATGGTCTAGAGTTGGGCGAAGTTGAACTTCAAAAGTTTAGCGATGGTGAATTTGGAGTTTCTATCAAAGAAACTGTACGTGGCTGTGACGTTTTTATCATCCAGAGTACTACTCCCCCTCAAGAAAACTTGATGGAAATGTTGCTTATGATAGATGCAGCTAAAAGAGCTTCAGCACATAAAATTGTAGCTGTTTTGCCTTATTTTGGATGGGCAAGACAAGATCGAAAAGACCAACCAAGAGTTGCTATCGGTGCCAAATTAGTAGCCAATATGTTAGTGACAGCAGGAGTAAATAGAGTGATGACAATGGACTTACATGCAGATCAAATTCAAGGGTTTTTTGAAGTCCCAGTGGATCATTTATTTGCCTCTACATTATTTGCTCCTTATCTTAAAACTAAAAACTTAGATAATCTCATTATTGCAGCACCTGATGCTGGCGGTTCTAAAAGAGCCAATGCTTATGCAAAGTTTCTAAACGTTGATTTAGCACTATGTTACAAGCAAAGAAAAAAAGCGAATGAAATTTCAGATATGACAATAATTGGAGATGTTAAGGGAAAAGATGTTGTGATAATTGATGATATGATAGACACAGCCGGCACACTCACCAAGTCAGCTCAACTTTTTATGGATTATGGTGCGAAATCTGTTTCGGCTTGTTGTACTCATGCCATACTTTCGGGACCAGCACACCAAAGAATAGAAGATAGTATTCTTAAAGAATTGATTGTTACCAATACTATTGAACTTAAAAAACAAAATTCAAAAATAAAAGTGCTTTCTGTAGCAGAGCTTTTTTCTGAAATAATGAAGCAGCACATTAGTTTTAAATCTATTAGCAAACATTTTTTGTTTGGCAATTAATAAATAAATAAATAACAAATATGAAAACAGTATCATTGAGCGGTTCTCCAAGAGAGAACGTAGGAAAAAAAGGTGCTAACATCCTTAGAAAAGATGGCAGTGTACCGGCAGTAGTTTATGGAGGAGAGAAACAAATTCATTTCTCAGTTTTAGAAAACGAAGCAAAAAAACTTGTCTTTACCCCAAATGTTTATCTTATAGAATTAGAAATTGATGGTAAGAAATCAAAAGTCATTTTGCAGGAGGCTCAGACTCATCCAGTAACAGATAGAATCTTACATTTAGATTTTTTAGAAATAAGTGATAGTAAACCATTTAAATTAAATCTCCCTGTTAGATTAGAAGGTTTTTCAAAAGGGGTTAGAAACGGTGGGAATTTATCTCAGAATTTTAGAAAATTGAAAGTTATGGGACTTTTAAAAGACATGCCAGATGCTGTGAAAATTGATATTACGCCACTTAAAATAGGAGACAAAATTAGAGTATTAGATTTAAATATTTCTGGGCTTAAGTTTTTTGACCCAGAAAATGCAGTTATTGTTGGTGTACAAATGGCTAGAGCGGTTGTTCTAGAAGAAGAGGAAGAAGAAACAACTGAAGGAGCAGAAGGATCAGAAGGAACCGAAGGAACCGAAGGATCAGAAGGAGCTAGCAAAGAAGATAAACCATCTGAGCAGCCAAAAAAAGATGCATAAATTGACTAAGCCATCATGAAGTTTTTGATTGTTGGGCTTGGGAATATTGGTGCTAAATACGAAAGCACAAGACATAACATAGGTTTTAAGGCATTAGATTTTGTTGCAAAACAATCTAGTGCCTTTTTTACTGAAGAAAAGTATGGGGATATATCTTCCTTTAAATTCAAGGGAAAGAATATTTACTTGTTAAAGCCCAATACATTCATGAATCTCTCAGGTTTGGCAGTTAGATATTGGCTAACTAAACTAAAAATAGATGTCAAAAATCTTTTGGTTGTTACCGATGATTTAAATCTCGATGTTGGAAACCTTAGAATGAAAAAAAATGGCTCTGACGGTGGGCATAATGGATTAAAGGATATTCAGCAAACACTTTCTTCTAATCAATATCCAAGACTTAGAATAGGGGTTGGAAATAACTTTCCAAAAGGCAAACAAATTGATTATGTATTGGGTGAATGGACGGAAGAAGAAGATTTGGTTCTCGATAAAAAAATGAAAATAATTAATGAAATGGTGTTAAGCTTTTGTTTTGCGGGTATTGAAAACACAATGAATGCTTTTAACAATAAATAACCTTAACAAGTTTTTAAACTTAAGTTTAAATTAAGCTAGAAATAATTATTTGCTTTATTGATTTTAAAAGCCTAATTTGTTTAATCAAACTAAATTTAAAAACATGAAAAAAACAATTAAACTTTTTGCATTATCAATATGTTTGTTTTCATTCTCAGGATCTGTATTTTCTCAGAGTGTCTATGTAAATGAAACAGATATAAACAAGTTAGATATTAAATATTGTGAATTAAGAGTAGGGCAACCTCTTAACCCAACTAAGGTCAAAATATTTGTCGATTACGGGCAAGCTTTCTCTATCAAAAGACAAAATATTATGACTCCAGACAAAAAAGTAGTAAAATTCAATAGCCCAATGCATGCTTTAAACTTCATGGATCAAAATGGATGGTCTTATGTAGAGCAGGTAGCTGTTCAGCAAGGAGAGACTACTACGTATAAATATTTGATGATAAAAAATTAAATTAATTTCAGAATAGACCGTGTAATTCGGCATCTATTCCAGAAATTATTTTTCCTAAATCCTCCTGATTTTCGTTGAAATGGTTATTATCAACATCGATAATCAGGAGTTTTCCTTTATCGTAAGTCGATATCCAAGCCTCATATCTTTCATTAAGTCTCTTTAAATAATCTAATCTTATACTTTCTTCGTACTCTCTTCCTCTAGTTTGAATATTTTGAACCAATTTTGAAACAGAAGCTCTTAAGTAAATTAATAAATCTGGTGCTTTAACAAAGGATTCAATTAGATTGAAAAGACTAAAGTAGTTTTCAAAATCTCTTGTAGTCATCAATCCCATTGAATGAAGATTGGGAGCAAAAATGTAAGCATCTTCATAAATGGTTCTGTCTTGAATTACCGTCTTAGAACTATTTCTTATTTCTTGAGTTTGGGTAAACCTGCTATTCAAATAATAAATCTGAAGGTTAAATGACCACCTTTGCATTTCGTCGTAAAAGTCCAGAAGGTATGGATTATCGTCAACATCTTCAAAATGTGTATCCCAATTGTAATGTTTTGCAAGTTGCCCAGTAAGAGTAGTTTTTCCGGCACCAATGTTTCCTGCGATAGCTATGTGCATTCCCTTTTAATTTTAGGTAACTAAAGTAGAAAATAGGAATTAAAAAAAAACATATGTTAATAACTTTTGTTGGTAATTATTTGGATATAAAAATTGAATTTGCGTCAGAATTACTCTTAAGTATGCCTATTATTTCTTCCTGACATTGTACGATTTTGTCATAGCTATTAGTTTGGTAAATAGTATCTAATTTATAGTCTAAATAATTGTAGTTTACAATAAAATTACCGTCATAGCCTATTAGATTTTCTTCTTTTATAATAAGCCCATTAGTTGCCTTAAGATTTATTGTGTTTAAGAGTGACCCATATTGGTCCAAAACAATTATTTGGCTAGAAGTAACCCCATAAAGTTTTTTATTTTTTTCCAGTAGCTTTAATATAGGGAATTGCATATTCGGAAGTATAACAGAAAGATTGCCACTTTTAAATACTACTTCTGCTTGATGATTGATTTTTATAACTTCATTTACATCAATGTCGTATAGCCAAATTCCATTGTCAAAATTGCTGTTTGAAATACAACTTGTTTGGTACAATGCTAACTCATTTAGAGAAATTTCACTTTTTTGTAAAGACAAAGTATTGTCTAGAGCTAATATTATTCCTTGGTCCTTGTAGAAAAGTAAAGGTCTCAAAGGATTACTTATATCTAATTGTGTTATGTTTCCAAGTAGTTTGTTACTGTAGTTGTATATCGGAACTCCTTCTTTGTTAAACTTAACAAGATTGTCTTTATTTATGTGGTAGATAAATCCATATTGATCAATTTCAATTTTTTCACTTTTAGAAAATAATTTGAATGGTTTTTCATTAATATTTTGTGCATTTGAAATGTTAAATATTAATGAAAAAACTAAAAACTTAATTGCTATTTTCCATTTCCAATATCTCATTTATTTTATCCTTATTTTCATTTATTCTTAGAATTTTGTGCTGACCACCTAATTTATTTTGACTTTCTAACCAGTTGTAAAAAGTATTTTTTGGAACTTCCTTGATAATTGGTTTATTAAGAGGATAATTATTTTCTCTTTTAGATTTGTAATCAATATTAACTTTTTGAAGCTCTATGTCTAAAATACTACTAAAATTTGATAAATCATCTGGCCTTTCACAGAACTCGATTAACCAATAATGAAATCCAATAGACTTATTGCTATTTTTAAAAACAGGAGCTACAGTATATTCTCCTAT
>JGI20156J14371_10001324_pt1 | contig 20399 bp, 10 predicted proteins | sample COG_06_FD_14371 | JGI IMG/M metagenome (IMG submission 14371)
ATCACCGCTGCTCGACAAGGTCTGCAAACCGTGCTCATTCAGGATCGTCCCGTATTGGGCGGCAATGCATCCAGCGAAGTGCGTCTGTGGGGCTTGGGCGCGACCTCGCACATGGGCAACAACAACCGCTGGTCCCGTGAAGGTGGGCTCGTTGACGAAATTCTAGTCGAGAACATGTATCGTAACAAGGAGGGCAATCCGCTGATTTTTGATACGGTGTTGCTCGATCGAGTGCGCCAGGAGCCGAACATCCGCCTCTTGCTCAACACTGCGGTTTACGAGGTAAATAAAGCAACACCCGACACGATTGCTGGTGTGACGGCTTTTTGTAGTCAGAACTCGACTCGCTACGTGGTCGAGGCGCCGTATTTCTGCGATGCCTCTGGTGACGGCATCGTCGGCTTCCAAGCGGGGGCCGCGTTTCGCATGGGGGCGGAGAGCTCGGCAGAATTTGGCGAACAATTTACGCCTGATGAAAGTTACGGCGAATTACTGGGACATACCATTTACTTTTACAGCAAGGATGTCGGTAAGCCGGTGAAATATGTGGCACCGGACTATGCGCTGAAAAATATCGAAGAGATTCCCCGCTATCGGAATGTCAATGTGAAGGAGCATGGCTGTAAGCTGTGGTGGATCGAATACGGTGGCCGCAGAGACACGGTCCACGAGACGGAGGACATCAAGTGGGAACTGTGGAAAGTGGTCTACGGCGTGTGGGACTACATCAAGAATTCAGGGAAATTTCCCGAGGCCGAAAATATGACACTCGAATGGGTCGGCACCATTCCCGGCAAACGCGAGAGCCGCCGTTTTGAAGGCGACACCATGATGATTCAGCAGGATGTGGTTGAACAGCGCGCGCATGCCGACGCGGTGGCGGTCGGCGGCTGGTCACTCGATCTGCATCCGTCGGATGCGGTCTACAGTGAGAGATCGCCCTGTAACCAATGGCACAGTAAAGGTGTCTACGGGATTCCTTACCGTTGTTATTATAGCCGTAATATTTCCAACCTGTTTTTGGCGGGGCGCATCATCAGTGCCTCACACGTCGCCTTTGGCTCGACTCGTGTGATGTTGACCTGCGCACATGGTGGAACCGCCGTCGGTATGGCGGCCGCGCACTGTTTGCGCGATGGACTGCAACCGCGCGACTTGACCGAACCAAATCGCATGGCCGCGCTGCAGAACGCGCTCAATCGTAATGGGCAGGCGATTCCAGGTATCCCGCTGAGCGGGGACGGCGATCTGGCTCAGACAGCAAACATTTCGACTTCGTCGACCCTGCAACTGAGCGAACTTTCGGCGGACGGGCCGTGGTTGGATCTGAAGTATCCGGTCGCACAGTTGCTACCACTGACGCCTGAAGACCGTCCGACTGTTCAGTTGCGCGTGCGTGCAACCACAGCGTGTGAGCTGCGTGTGGCGTTGCGCGTGAGTGATAAGGCAGCTAATTTTACTCCGGAACAGACGCTCTGTGAGCAGACGTTTAAGTTGATCAAAGGTGAGCAGACTGTCGAATTCCTAATCACCAACGGCGTTGATGTCGACCGTTACGGGTTCCTCTGTCTTTACGGCAGGGAAGAGGTTGAGGTCGCCTGCTCCGAGCAACGTATTACTGGACTCATGACGGTTTGTAAAAAGTTCAACCATGCGGTTTCCAATACTGGCGAACAGCTGCCCCCTGAGGGGATCGGCATTGACCGATTTGAGTTCTGGGTGCCGGATCGTCGACCCGCTGGACACAATCTGGCTTTCCGTTTGTCCACGCCGCTGAAAGCCTATGCTGCCGAGAATGTCACCAACGGCACCTTCCGCCCAGTGACGGCGAGCAATGCATGGTTGGCAGACTTGAGTGATGCGTCTCCGCGGCTCGAATTAACCTGGAATACGAAGCAGACGATCCGTGAGGTCGTGCTGCACTTTGACACTGATTTCGACCACGCCATGGAGACTGCACAGTGGGGCCATCCTGAAGATGTGATGCCGTTTTGCGTGCGTGAGTATGTGATCCGTGATGCCGACGGAAACGAGTTGCACCGCTGCTCCGATAATCATCAAACGATCAATCGCATCGAGTTGGATCAACCCATTTCCACCAGCGGTCTATCCATCGAACTGGCTCATCCCTCAGAGAACGTTCCGGCAGCCTTGTTTGGGGTGCTCGTTAGTTGACAGTCGCTGGAGCAATAACCCGAACACACAGACCTCTGATGGCTCTGGTCTCTGATTGAGACGGCCTGTTGGCCATGAAATTAAATGATTATAAACGTAGCGATATTGACACTGGCAGTGATGCTTCATGCGTCGTCTCTGGGTGCCAAGGATATTAAGAGCGTGTGCCCAGATCTCATCACGCCATCCGTAACAGACCACGCGCCTGCTCCTGGCAAACGAGTCAGGCAGATCAATCAGGACTACGCAGGAACTGACGTGTACCACCTCCTGTATCTTCCGACTGACTGGGTGCAGGGACAGCGTTACCCGGTGATCGTTGAGTATGCTGGAAATAAATGGAGGACCAGTCCGGGAACTGTCGAAGGCAGCAACCTCGGTTACGGCATCTCGGGAGGCAAAGGAGTCATCTGGATTTGTATGCCTTTCGTAGACAAGGACCATCAAAGGAATGCCACAACGTGGTGGGGGGACGTCGCCGCGACGGTCGATTACTGTAAGGAGACGGTCAATCGGATCTGTGCCGACTATGGCGGCGACTCGTCGAAGGTATTCATTGCCGGTTTTTCTCGTGGATCCATCGCCTGCAATTATATCGGACTGCATGATGATGAAATTGCCTCACTGTGGCGCGGCTTCATCTGTCATAGTCATTATGACGGCGTAAAGGAATGGGGATATACGGGAAGCGATAGAAACTCTGCGGCATCACGCCTGAGACGATTGGGTAATCGACCACAGTTCATCAGCCACGAGAAGCGTGTTGACGAAACAGAGCAGTATCTCAGCAGCACCGCCCCTGCAGGTAATTTCACCTTCCAGGCACTGTCATTTTCGAACCATACTGACAGCTGGGTGCTCCGCGACATTCCCGAAAGAACTGCTCTTCGGGACTGGTTCGATCAAGTTTTAAGTGAGACGAAATAGTAATGATAAAAATGAAACTATACCGCTCTATACTTGCCGCTTGCGCCCTGATCATTTCTGCGACCGCGACTGCTGGAACGTCTATGGAAGAAGGCTTTGTCGATCCAGCTCCCGAATACGGGCCGCGCACGTGGTGGCACTGGCTCAATGAGAACGTCACGACCTACGGGATTACCAAGGATCTGGAGGCCATGAAAAAAATGGGCTATAAGGGCGCGCATGTGGTGAATCTGCCGCAGGGTGGGGCGGAGTGGACTTTTGGAGATGATGTGATTGGCTCGCCGCAGTGGATGGACAAAGTGGAGTACGCGGCCAAAGAATGTGAACGCTTGGGACTGGAACTGAGTATCGGCAGTTGTGCAGGCTGGGTTGCTGGAGGGCCTTGGATTACGCCAGAGCTTTCTATGCAGGATATTGTGTGGCGTCATACCTACGTGGAGGGGCCGGTCAACGGTCGCATACAGCTCCCACAGCCGACCAAGAACCGGGGGTATTATCGCGATATTGCGGTGCTGGCGTATCCCACGCTTCTAGGCGAAGCACGGCCTGTGGCATCTTTGAAACCGAAAGTCAGCTCGGATATGGAGGGGGTTGACTGGTCGGCTGCACTCGACGGGGACGCTGAGACGTTTGTCGATTTGCCAGTATGGGAAGCCGGCGAAGATAGTCGTTCGCTCGTTCTTGAATTTGATGCGCCTGTCGCCGTGCGCTCACTTAACTTACAAATCCATGAGGACAGCAAGCATCGTAAGCTCAAGCTGCATACCAGTGCGAATGGGATAAACTGGAAGGAGTGGGCAACTGTTCACCGTTGGCGGAACCATTTTGATTCAAGCCGTGAGGAAATCATTGAAGGCGCACCCGAGTGCACCGCACGATTTGTTAAATTAGAAATCATGGCAGCGATTCCCTCGGTTGCAATGAAGCTTTACGAGTTCAATTTTCAGTCAGCGCGTCTGAATCAGCTGCACTTTAAAGCGGCTCGCCAACGCACCCAACCGACCGTTTCGAATCCGACTCCGCAAGTGGTTGCCGAGGGGCAGATCGTTCGGATGGATCAAATCTTAAACCTCAGCAATCACCTTCAGCCGGATGGCAGCTTGACCTGTCAACTGCCAGCGGGTGAGTGGACGATCCTGCGCTTCGGTCATACCACCAATGGCAATGAAATCGGGCCAGCTTCTGAGCGGGCGGTTGGATTAGAGACGGATAAGTTCAGTGCCGAAGCACTGCGCCTTCACATGGATCAAGGAGTTGTCAAAAAGACTTTAGAGCAGCTGGGACCCTTGGTTGGGGAGGTTCTGGTGGAGATGAATATCGATAGTTGGGAGGCCAATTGCCAAACATGGACAAAACGATTCCCCGAAGAATTCGAACAACGCCGCGGCTATGCCATGGGGAACTGGTTGGTCGCTCTGACTGGTCGCTTCGTTGAAAGTGTCGACCAGACCGAGCGCTTTCTTTGGGACTACCGTCGCACGATTGGTGATCTACTGGCAGACAATTTTTATGGAGCCTTTGCCGATTACGTGCACGAGTGGGGCGTAAACCTTTCGGCTGAGGCGCCCGGCATCGGCATGCCTATTCAAGCTGATCAGATCCAACTTCAAGGCCTGATGGATGTTCCGCAAGGCGAGTTTTGGCTGGGGGGTACGCCTGATCCCCGCTATCCCGCCGCATGGACAGGTGGCCAGGACAATACCAAAGAGGCGGCCGCCGCGGGTCACGTCTACGGGAAGAAGGTCATTTCCTGCGAGGCGTTTACCTCCTTCGGTCATCATGATGGCTTTACTCAATATCCTGAGATCCTGAAACCAGTTGGTGATCGTCAGTTCTGCAAAGGCATGAACGAAATTATGTTTCACCGCTATGCGCACCAGCCCAGTGATCGTGTCCCAGGGATGGGATTGGGGCAGTTTGGATTGAATCTGGAGCGCACGACGACCTGGTGGGAGCCGGGTCGTGCGTGGATCGAATACATCCGCCGCTGCCAGTTTATGCTGCGTCAGGGACGCTTCTTTGCCGACGTCTGCTATTACTACGGAGAAGATGTGCCCAATAGTGCATGGTATTATCAGCCGAATTTTATGGACCCGCGCCAAAAAATGAAGCCTGTGTTGCCGCAAGGTTACGATTACGATGTTTGTGATCGAACCACCTTCGACACCATGTGGGTGGAAGACGGTTTTGTGGCTCTGCCTAGCGGCATGCGCTACAGTTATCTGGTGCTTCCCGAGCATGCACGTTATACACCAGCTGCATTGGAGAAGGTGTATGAGCTAGTGCTTGCAGGAGCCACGGTGATCGGGCCGCGTCCGTCGCGCTGCCCATCGTTACAAGACTTCCCCAAGGCTGACAGGCGAATTCAGAACCTCGCTGCGAAGCTTTGGCCGGATGCGCCTAGTGGCGGTGAGCGTCGAGTCGGCAAAGGTCGGGTCATTACCGGCAAGTCGTTCGAAACCATTCTGGCGGCCGATCAGTTGGAGCCTGATTTTCAATCCGGCGCGGTCGATGTGCGCTACATTCATCGCAAGCTTGCCGCGGGGGAGCTATATTTTGTGGCCAGTCAAAGCGACGCGGCCGAAGCGGTTCGTTTAATTTTTCGTGTCACTGGCATGGTGCCCGAAATCTGGAATCCGGTCACAGGTGAAAAATCAATACTTGTGCATTATCAGGATGACGGCGGCTCTACGTCGTTTGACTTGAACATGGATCCATACGGTTCTCGCTTCATCGTTTTCCGCCACTCGGATGCCGCAGATGATGTTGTTACCCAACTGACCCAAAACGGTCAACCGGTCTGGCTTGACGGTAACGGATTCGATTTCGAGGTCTGGAAAAATGGTCGCTATGCAGCTGAGTTCGAAGGTGGTGGGAGAGCTGAGGTGCAGGTGGAAGGCCTTCCTGCGCCGGAAACGCTGCCAGGCACCTGGACGGTTTGCTTTCAGGACGAGCGCGGCGCTCCGCAAGGTGAGATCGCCTTCGATGAGCTCACCTCCTGGACGAAGCGCCCGGAGGAGGGCATCAAATATTTTTCCGGCACCGCGAGTTATCGCAAGGCGGTCCATGTGAGTGAGAATCGTCTGAAGCAGGGGCGGCGCATTTGGCTGGACCTCGGCGAGGTCAATCATCTGGCTGAAGTGATTGTAAATGACCGACCGCTCGGCGTGTTATGGAAGCCGCCGTTTCGGATCGATATCACCGATGCTGCGAAAGCCGGCGCGAACGATGTGATCGTGAAAGTCACCAATGTATGGAAGAACCGAATTCTTGGCGACTGGAAGTTGGCGGAGGCGGAGCGAGTCACTTGGACGCTCTATCCGTTCTATCACGACGATAAAGATGCACCGCTGATGGATTCAGGCCTACTGGGCCCTGTGCGCTTGCTTAGTTCACAGTCAGTTCCGTTAAAACCGTAAAAATAGTGAATATAATGAGTCGATTATTTAAATTTATTTTCGCATGTGCGCTCGCGTGCACTTCGTATGCTGAAGAGGCACAGGTGTGGACTCCGGAAGCAATCGGGCAGGGTGCCTTCATTCTGGAGTCTGATCAGGCCTTGGCTTACAAGACGGTCGATAACCAGGGCGAACCTACGGAGCTCAATTTTCAGGTATTTCTGCCGGAGGGACATCAACCTTCGGATCGCCGACCCGCGATCGTCTTTTTCCATGGCGGCGGATGGTATGGCGGCACGGCGGATCACATGTATCCACAGTGTCGATACCTAGCTTTGAGGGGTATGGTGGCAATTTCCGCGGAATATCGGACGATTAAGGGATTCGGAACCACGCCGAAAGAGTGTGTGAAAGATGGCAAGTCGGCGATGCGCTGGGTGAGCACCCATGCGGCGGAGTTGGGGGTCGATCCCGAAAAGATCCTGGCTGGTGGCGGTTCGGCTGGCGGACACATCGCTGCAGCGACCGCGTTGGTCGAAGCCTTTGACGAAGCGGGGGAGGACACCTCCGTCAGTTGTCGCCCGCAGGCAATGGTGCTTTTTAACCCCGTATTTGATAACGGACCGAACGGATTTTCGCATGGATTGGTCCGCGAGTATTGGCAAGCGATCTCTCCCATTGATCACATCGGTGGTAACACGCCGCCTACGTTTATCGTGCTCGGCACAAAGGATAAGTATATTCCGGCCGAAACTGGCAGGCGCTTTGAACGATTGATGGCTGAACACGGTCGCCGTTGCGATCTGCATCTTTACGAAGGCGGTGAACATGGTTTTTTCAATCTCTGGGTCGATCGAAACATGCTGGCGGAAACCATGATACGTATGGATCGCTTCCTTAGCTCGCTCGGTTATCTCGAAGGCGAGCCCGTGCTTGTCCTCTATGCGAAGACTGCTCCGTAAGTCGTTCGCGGCTATCTAACTCAATTTAGTGAAGAATCACAATTTTCAATCGTATACGAATTTTAAGATTACCGATGATACAATATACTTCAAAGCGTTCGAAGGCAACTCGTGTTGCCTGTCTCTTTTTGGCATCATTGCCAGTGCTTTCTGCAGGTGCTGCCGCACTCGGAGAACGCCCCGATGTTTCAATCAATCCCACCGACTATGTCGATATGGTCGATCCGTATATCATGTCGGCGCGGGGGCGCTGGTTCTTCTTCGGCACCGGCAAGCGTCCCTTCGGGATGGTGAATGTATTTCCAGACACCAGTAACGAAGGCCAGGGCGGCGGCGGTTACAACTACCGCTTCAACGAGGTGCTCGGCTTTTGCCATTTGCACGGCTGGATGACGGTGGGCTTGGATATGATGCCGACCACCGGAGGGGATTATGAATTGAACAAGGACGGCTGGAAATCACCTTTCAGTCGCGACACGGAAGTGGTGCGCCCTGGCTACCATAAGGTGACTTTGGACAAGTATGCGATGGATGTTGAGATTACCTCCACCGAGCGGGTCGGCTACCATCGCTATACGTATGCGAATGCAGGGCAGGCAGATATCATTGTCAGTTTAGGCGGCAAGAGTGGCTCGGCGAAAATGATCAACGGTCACGTGACAGCTGTTGGCGATCAGCACTTGGAAGGCTATTACGACCGTATCGGTGGCAAATGGGGCGGTCCACCGAAGGTTCGCACTTTCTTTGTGATCGAATTGGACAAAGCCATCTCGAAGTTCGAGACATGGTCAAATGGTTTTGAGGATCAATCCGGGCTAGTGAAGTTTGAGCATGTGACTGCGGGCGAGGTGATCAATATGAAGGTCGCGGTGTCGTTCACCAGTATTGATAATGCGCGCTTGAATCTCGAAACTGAAGCGACTGGTCGAGGCTTTAACGAAGTGGCACAAGAGTCGAGAGATGTATGGAATGAGTATTTTGGACGCATTGATGTGCAAGGAGGCACGCCAGAACTGCGCACGAAATTCTATACAGACTTATGGCATGCCCTGATGGGCCGCCATAAGCTGAATGATGTGAACGGAGCGATCCCAGATTACACCGACGGCAAGGGAGGCAATACGGAGGAGTTGAAGATTCGCCAACTCCCATTGGATGAAAACGGTCAGGCCAAATACAACTACTATAATGCCGATTCCTTCTGGCTGACCAACTTCAATTTGAACCTCCTTTGGGGCCTCGGTTGGCCGCATGTGTTGGAAGATTTCGCTAATTCCTTTCTGGAACTCGACAAGTGGGGCGGGGTATTGCCGCGCGGCCCCAACGGTGGCGGGTATTCGTTCATCATGACTGGTTGCCCGGCCACGCCGCTGATCGTATCCGCCCACAATCTTGGGCTGCTGGATGATTGGTCGTCCGAAGAAGTGATGAGTGTGATCAGCCGCAACCACATGCCCGGTGGTGGAATGGATCGCAAATGGGGCGATCTTCAGTTTTATATTGATAACGGCTGGTGCCCGATGTGGGACACTAAGGATGAGTTTGACATGACTGGCGGGCTGACGCTCGAGTGGGCTTACAACGATTGGTGTGCGGCGCAGCTCGCCAAGAAGATCGGCGACCAGAAGGATTTTGATACCTTCATCGAACGTTCGCAGAACTATAAGAACCAGTGGAATGCATCCAGCGGGTTTATGCGTCCGAAACGGCGCGACGGATCCTGGTATGAGAACTTCGATCCAGCTAAGTGGTATGGCTTCGTGGAGGGAAATGCCTGGACCTATACGTGGTATGTGCCACATGATGTGCTGGGATTGGTTGATCTAATGGGCGGTGCGGACACCTTTACTGATATGCTCACCCATGCGTTTGAAACCGAAGAGTCGAGTGGATTTGCCGGCGGGCACCATGGTCTTTTTGATTATGGTAACCAACCATCCTGCGGTATGGCGCACCTGTTCAATCATGCGGGCAAGCCGTGGCTCTCGCAGTATTGGACGCGCAAAGTCAGCCAGATTGCCTTCGGCGGCACCACTCCGCATGACGGCTATTGCGGTGAAGAAGATCAGGGGCAGATGGGCGCATTGAGCGCGCTGATGAAGATTGGCTTGTTCTCGGAACGAGGGGCCTGCGCGGCCGATCCGATTTACGAGCTTACCGCGCCAGAGTTTGACGAGATCACGATCCAACTCGATCCGAAATACTACTCAGGGAAGACGTTCAAGATTAAGGCCTATAATAACTCACCGGAGAACTGCTACATTCAGAAGGCCAAGTTGAACGGCAAGCGCTTGGACAACTGCTGGATCTATCAGAGAGAGCTTGCCGCCGGCGGCTTACTGGAGCTGTGGCTCGGCTCGGAGCCGAACAAGAATTGGGGTAAAGGCTTGCCGCCGGTCAAGCCAGGTGGTGCGACGAAGGATGCGCTCTGGCGTCAATACAAGGTCATGGAGACCGCGGCGCACGCTCCCGTGAAAGAAGCGTCGCGCATGTTCAGGGCGATGGATGACAACGGCGATGAGCAAGTGAACCGTGCTGAGTTTGTCGGGTTCTGGGTCAAGGCGTTCCGCAATCAAGACGAGGACGGCGACGGCATGCTAAATGTGACCGAGTTAGGCTCGGCGGCAGGATTCAAGAGCATGGATGCGAATCAGGATGGAAAAGCGTCGCTGAGCGAATTCAAGACGATGTATGGCAAGCAGTTTGATGGGCGGGATAAAAACCGAAACGGTTCCCTTGATACGGACGAATTATAGAGCGCAGATAGGCTTTACGATGATGCAATCAAATTACGATAAACAACCCTACGTCGCCGTGCCGAATGGGGCCCGAGTGTGCGTGAATGGCTGGCAGGCAGTCACGGATCGGCTAAGCAACGCGGTTTCCGATCATGGCACGACGTGCACGGTGGTGACGATCGAATGCTACACGGGTGTGAATGAGGCAGAGATTGCCGAGGCCTTGAAGGTTCTGGATCCTGCCCGCGTGCTCTGTAGTTCGGATGCCTTTCTTGAGCCGGAAGTGATCGACGCGAAAGTTGGCACTTTTAATGGCGACGATGATCCAGTGTTTGGCATCATGAACCATCTCCGTATTGAGGATTTTATCGATGCGGATAAGGTGACATCGCTGGTTGCTGCAATCGAGCAGGTGGAGAGTGGTCTGGTCGTTGTAATCGGCAATGGCGCAAGCTTGATCCATCCAGGTGATATTCTGGTCTATGCGGATCTCGCACGCTGGGAGGCGCAGTTACGTATGCGCCGCGACGAGATTTCCAATCTGGGCGTCGCGAATCACGATTTGAAGTGGAGCCTGCAATACAAGCGCGCCTACTTCACCGACTGGCGTGTTTGCGACCGCTTGAAGCGCGACCTGATGGGGCGCTGGGATTTCGTGCTCGATACCAACCAACCAAACGAGCCGCGCATGGCCGAGGGTGGAGCGGTGCGTGCCGGTTTGAAGGAAGCCGCCCATCGTCCGTTCCGTGTGGTACCGTTTTTTGATCCGGCACCGTGGGGCGGTCAGTGGATCAAGGAAGCCTGCGACATGGATCGTAGTGCGGAAAATTATGGATGGGGCTTCGACTGTGTGCCAGAGGAGAACTCGCTGCTGCTAAAGTTCGGCGAGACGCTGATGGAGTTGCCTTCGATCAATGTGGTGTTTCAGGAGCCACAGGCGCTGCTTGGCGATAAGGTGCATGCACGCTTCGGTGATGAATTTCCGATCCGCTTCGACTTCCTCGATACCATCGAAGGGGGCAATCTCTCGTTTCAAGTGCATCCATTGACTGAATACATTCAGCAGCACTTCGGGATGAATTACACGCAGGATGAGTCCTACTATTACCTCGATGCGACTAAAGATGCCACCATGTATCTCGGAACTAAGGCCGATATCGATCGTGAGGCTATGGTGGAGGATCTGCGTGCTGCACAGAGAGGGGAGAAGGACTTTGACGATGCTACTTACGTCAATTGCCTGCCCGCCAAGAAACATGACCATTTTTTGATTCCCGCAGGCACCGTGCATTGCGGTGGCGATGGTGGCATGGTGCTCGAAATATCGGCCACGCCGTATATTTTTACGTTTAAAATGTGGGACTGGGGACGTCTTGGACTCGATGGACTTCCGCGCCCGATCAATGTCGAGCGTGGTGCGAAGAATATCGCCTGGGAGCGTGACGAGCATTACGTCCGGGAGCATTTGCATAATAATATTCAAGCACTCGGCAGCGGTGAAGGTTGGCGCGAGGAGCGCACCGGCCTGCATGAACGTGAGTTTATCGAGACGCGACGTCATTGGTTTACGGATACAGTGCCGCATGATACCGAGGGCGGTGTGAACGTGATCAACCTAGTCGAAGGTCGCGAGGCGATTGTCGAAAGTCCGACCAATGACTTTGAGCCTTTTGTCGTGCACTATGCCGAGACCTTTATCGTGCCCGCAGTAGTCGGCACTTACACGATTCGACCTTACGGTGAGTCCGTTGGGCACGAGTGTGCGACTTTGAAAGCCTACGTCAGAACCTAATATGATTGCAGCAATTGATCTCGGGGGAACCCGCACTAAATTCGGTTTGGTCGATCATGGTAAGGTGATGGCTAGCTTGACCTGTCCTGCCAATGCGCAGGGTTCGCTCGAGGGGCATCTCGATGAGGTGCTGGAGCATCTGCGCGCGTTATGTGTGGAGCAGCGGACTACGCTGGAGTCTTGCGAGGGCATTGGCGTCCTGTGCACGGGGCTGGTCGATAATCGAGCGATGAAGGTGCTCTCAACCAATGGCAAATACGACGATGCCGTCGGGTTTGATTTTTGCAAATGGGCGCGCGCGCGCACCGGCCTGTCGTTACGTATGGATAATGATGCGCGAGGGGCATTGCTATGTGAGTGGTGTTATGGTGCCGGGCAGGGAGTGGATGATTTGATGATGGTGACCTTTGGCACGGGAATCGGCACTGCAGTGGTGCTCGATGGCAAGCTCGTGACGGGATCACATTTCAGCGGTGGGATTCTCGGTGGCCACATTCTAGTGCATTCCGAAGGACGCCAGTGCACCTGTGGTGCCGTGGGCTGCCTAGAGAGCGAGGCTTCGGGCTGGGTGCTACCGGAGCTGATACGCAGTCATGCTTTGTATTCGGAGAGCAGCTTGCGGGAGTTGGATGCGATCGGTTTTGAGGAACTCTTGACGCATGCGGCTACTGGCGATGCCTGTGCCAGTGCCGTGCAAGAACATTGCTACCGCATCTGGGGTGAGGCGCTGGTCTCGTTTATCCATCTGTATGATCCGCAGCGAATTGTCATCGGTGGTGGGCTAATGAATTCACCTGAGCCAGTGCTGGCGAGCTTTCGCGAGACGGTGGCCAAGTTCATCTGGGGCGATCCGGGGCAGGTCGAGATTGTCGCCGCTCAGCATCCGAACCGTGCTGGATTGATCGGTGCGGCTGCGCTCTTTTATGCACATTGAAGAAGACTGACGTGCGGGAATTTTAATGAAAATCAATCAACGACCAGATAACGCCATGCAAAACGAATCCAAACATTCAGAAATCCATAAACCTCATTTACCTTTTTTGGTATTTATCTGTATCGCATCCGCTCTCGGAGGACTCCTTTGGGGGTTTGATGCGATTGTCATTTCCGGTACGATCAGTTCGGTTAAATTACAGTTCGCTCTGTCGCCAGCGATGGAGGGCTTCTTCGTAAGCTCCGGCCTGTTGGGTGCGGTGTTTGGTTCCGGCCTGTCAGGTTGGTTGAGCGACAAGTTTGGCCGTAGCCGCAATCTGTTACTCGCTGCGGTGTTGATGTTACTGTCGGCGATCGGCAGTGCATGGGCCACGAATATTGAGTTGCTTGTGTTTGCCCGTTGGTTGGGTGGCCTCGGTGTGGGTATTTCCGCCATGGTCTGCCCGCTGTATATTTCCGAGATTTCACCGACGCACTTGCGCGGTCGTTTGGTCACGATGTTCCAGTTTGCGATTACCCTGGGCATCATGATCGCGTTGTTTAATAATTATTTCCTGCATCAGTGGGCGGCTTCGGTTGCTGATACCGCGGCTGAGGGCAGCTTTATGCAATGGTTTGTGGCCGACGAGACCTGGCGTGCGATGTTTGCCTCGGAGTTGGTGCCAGGCCTGTTTTTCCTCGTGTTGGCGGCGCTGCTGCCAGAGAGCCCGCGTTGGTTGGTCAAGGTGGGACGCCACGAGCAAGCGGGCAAGGTGCTCAACCGTATCTTTCGTAATGGTGCGAAGCAGGAACTCGAAACGATCAAGCAGACGGTGGCTAAAGAAAGTGCCACTCAAACGAACTTCCTCGATGTGTTTAGTCAGAAGTATCGCAAGCCCCTAATCATCGCCATGCTGTTGGCGGCGTTCGCTCAATTTAGTGGCATCAATGTGGTGTTCTACTACGGCACCTCTATGTTGGAAGACGCCGGCCTGAAGGCGGACGGAGCCTTGAGCGGCATGGCGGTGATCGGTTTTTGTAATATGATTTTTACGACCATCGCGATGGCCTTTGTGGACAAGGTCGGCCGCCGTAAATTGCTGCAGTTCGGCACCATCGGTGCCATCGCTTGCTTAGCCGGCATCGGTGCGAGCTTTAATAGCGGAGCCAACACCATGCTGATTGTATTGATGTGTGCCTTTGTCGCGTTCTTTGCGTTTTCCCTCGGGCCGATCAAATTCATCTTCGCTTCGGAAATCTTTCCGACCAATATTCGCTCACATGCGATGGCGATTGTCATTCTGACAATGTGGGCGACCGATACCATTGTCGGTCAATTCACGCCAAGCCTACGCGAAGCCGTCGGCCCTGCTGTGACGTTCTTTATCTTCGCCGCGATTCTGGTGCCGCAGATTTTTATGGTCTGGAAGTGGATGCCAGAAACAGCCGGTCGATCTTTGGAGGAAATCGAAGCGGATTTCCATAAGGCCGACGTTTAGGCTGATGCAGTGGCGTTGTGTTTAAGCTCTGATGTGTGTTGAAGCATTGGCTGTCGCAATTGCATAGAAAGTTTACGCATACGCGTATGTTCTGATGGGCAACTTAATGGTATTTTACTTTGCATCAAATCGTCCCTCTCTATCGTATACTATGAAATTTAAATTGTCATCCCTCATCCTCTTTGCGCTGGCTCCCCTTGTGGTCGCCGCTGTCGACTACACCGACCGAGTTAATATGTTCCTCGGCACTGCCTCAAGTGCGCAGATTAACCCGGCGGCGATTCGTCCGTTCGGGATGATCTCTCCGGGGCCTCTCAATAAGACGACTGCGCCGTGTGGTTATCATAATGATGATAAGGATCTGATTGGATTCAATCACACTCACTTGCAGGGCACTGGTTGTGGCTCGTATGGACTGGTGGTAATGCTCCCGACCACTGGGAACAAGGAACTGGGCACGACAGTGAAGGTGCCTGCGAGTCAGCAGTGGGCAGAGCCAGGTTACTACAAGGCAGTCATTCAAGAAATGGACATCACCGCTGAGATGACCTGCACTACGCGTGCTGCGATTCATCGCTATACCTTTCCAAAGTCGGATTCGGCTCGTGTGCTGGTTGATTTAAACAAGGGAGTTCACTGGGCGAGGCACAGGCGGGGCTCGATGAACGGTGCGATGCGGCAGGAGAGCCCTACGACTCTCAGTGGTGTCGCGCATACGACGGCATGGCGTGAGCACTCGACCTATTTCTATATGGAGTTCAGCAAGCCAGTCGTGTTTGTCGATCAAGGTGAAGCGGGGGGCACTGTGAACTTCTCGACGAATGCCGGTGAATCACTGCTGATAAAAGTAGGGATTTCCTATGTTAGTGAGGCCAATGCCAAGCTGAATCTGCATGCCGAATTAGCTCATTGGAATTTTGATGCGGTTCGCCAGCAGGCAAGCGCTGATTGGAATCAGCAGTTGGCAAAGGTCGACGCCAAAGGGGGCACGCCAGACCAACAGGCCAACTTTTACACTGCGCTGTATCATGTCATGTTCCACCCTCAGACCTTTAACGATGTCAATGGTGAGTATCTCGGCATGGACGGAAAGGTGCATAAGACCGCCGGGCACACTCACTACTCCGTGCTATCGCTTTGGGATACCTTTCGTGCCGCGCATCCGCTCTACACGCTGATTAATCCGGACGTGCAACTGGACGTCATCAAGACCATGCTGGATGACTACCGCGACAGCGGCTGGGGTCCCAAATGGAAACTTGCGAATAAGGATACGCAGATCATGCCGGGCACCTGGGCAGACGTGGTGATTCCCGATGCGTATGCCAAAGGTATCCGTGATTTCGATACAGAGGCCGCGTTTGCACTGGTGAAGAAGAACGCTACGGTTTTGGGGCGTCGCGCTCACTTGGAGGATTACCTCGAGCTCGGTTATGTGGCTCATCCGGCCTATATCAATGTGACTCGCTCCATCGAGCACGCTTACTGCGATTTTAATATCGGCCAATTTGCAGCAGCTTTGAACAAAGACGAAGACGCTGAATTCTTCTACACTCAAGCCCAGAACTATAAAAAACTATGGGATCCGGAGACGCGTTTTTTTCGCGGCAAGGATAAGGCTGGTGACTGGTCCTATCCGGACGACTTCGATCCGATTACCTATACGGGCCACGGCAATGACGACTATTGCGAGGGCAATGCCTGGCAGTGGAGCTGGCATGTGATGCAGGACACGCAGGGGCTCATTAACCTGATGGGCGGCGATGATGCTTTTGAAGCCAGACTCGATGAGTTTCTTACCGTGCAGGGTGGGCGTAATAGCTCCGAGGTATTCGGTCAGTATTGGCACGGCAACGAGCCTGATCAGCACGCGCTGTATGCCTATAATTATGTCGGCGCGCCTGCTAAGACAGCGAAATGGGTGCGCCTCGTTTTGGAAAAAGAATATCGTAATGATACATGGGGGATCGGTGGCAATGAAGATGCCGGACAGATGTCGGCGTGGTATATTTTCACTGCGATGGGGTTCTATCCTTATTTACATTCAGTTCCCGAATACACGATCGGCAGCCCCATTTTTGATGAAGTCACTCTGAATTTACCCAATGGTAATACCTGCGTGATCACCGCAAGCAACAACTCCGCAGAGAATATGTATATTCAGAGCATGCAGATCAACGGTCAGGCATGGGATAAAAACTTTTTGCCGCACGACGTGCTCGTTGACGGAGGAACGATTGATTTTGTGATGGGCTCCAAGCCATCCGACTGGGGGACGACTGAAGGCGCCCTCCCGTATTCGATGACGCCTCGTAACTAGTCAATCAAGCCACGAGCAGTCGATATTTATGAGCTATTTATTGAAAAAGATCATATATGCATATGACACTTCAAGCCAGTCCGATCCTGCGGTAATCGATTCTTATGCGTATCTCTCTAGCTTGCAAAGTTCTCAATCGATACAAGAAAACGCATCATTATCGCCTGTTATGGATGGTCACGATAAAAGCTCGTTTGAGCTGGCCGGATCAGTTGCCCTGATTGTTGCATTTACGGTGCTGATCATCCTTATGCTTCGAAAAAAAAAGCATACTAGACGAAGCTGTTATTACTAGGCTGTGATGTCTGATCAATTAGCTACCGCCTTTATTCGTTAGTCTTAACTAAATTTTTTTTAGAAAAGTATAATACATATGAAACATTCCAAATTATTATTAGCGGGCGCGTTGGCGTTCTGTTTCCAATCGATTGCCGTGGCTGCGGATGCGGCCTGGGTTCGCTTGTCCGAGGATGGGCAGCGGATCTTAGTAAATGCGGAGGGCATTGCTGAATTTCAGGGCGTTTCGTCGGCGGTGTATTCCAAAGATGGAAAGAAACAGCGGGTGGACATGCAGGGCACTGCGCTGCTTTCCCCAGTCAGCGAGACGGTCGGCACCACGCCGTTTGGTGATGCGGTGATTAGCACGGTGACTTTTGGCAATGATGCGTTTCAATACACATTGACGTTGAAGCGATTGAAGAGTTTGCGTGCCTTTACCGTGCAGGCCGTCTTTCATAACCGCAGTGAGCAGAACGTTAACTTGAATGCCTTTGATTTGCTCGATACCCGCAACCAATCAGGCGGCACGTTCAGTGTCGAAAATGCGTCGGAGTGGCTCGTGACACCACTCATGCAGGATAAGGCAGCGCTCACGCTTGATCTTGCGGAGGCGACTTTGAACGAAGCCGCGATGCTGTATCGATCCAATGGCGATGGTTTTCTCGTGGGGCCAGTCGGGCCAGCTGAGGCGTATTGTAATGTCCAATTTGTGGGGCAGGCGGTGGTCGCATCGGCCAATATGGATGGGGTGCTCGTGCGTGCGGGCGAAAGTCGTCGCAGTGAAGAGATGATCTTCTCGTTTGAGCGGTCGACGACTTCGACAGACATCTGGACGCGCTGGGTGGCGACGACACATGGTGTGCGCCGCAACAAGGGCGCGGTCTATGGTTGGTGTAGTTGGTATGATCGCACCACTAAGATCGATGCCGCCCACGTGTTGGGCATTACCGATACCATCGAGGCTAACCCAAACACTTTTGGCAAAGGCATCATTCAGATCGACGACGGTTACCAAAAAATGGATGGCGACTGGAGCGCCAACGAAAAGTTTCCCGATGGTATGGCGTCCGTTGCCAAGCGTATTCGCGAATCAGGTAATATTCCTGGTGTGTGGTTTGCGCCTTTGATGATCAATCCTGCGCATCCGTGGGCTGCTGAGCACCCGGACGCCATTCAGAGCAATGCCAAAGGCATCGCGAGTTTCATGAATGCGAATCCGTTCCACCCAGCAGGTGCGAACTGGATCAATCCCGATCATCCAGAGTCGAAGAAATTTCTGTTCAACATCATCAACGATGCGCGTGAACGCGGCTTCGGTTACATCAAGATCGACTTCAATGGGATCGGTAATCGCTTTGTCGATCCGACCAAGACACGCCTACAAGTCTTTCGTGAGCTGTATACGCTCTACCGTGAAGCGGCCGGCGATGAGATGTATATTCTCTCCTGCCTCGGAGCTCCAACTCGCGGTGTGATTGGTTTCATTGATGCCGCCCGGGTGGGGCCGGACTCTCACCCAGCGCATTTTCAAAAGTGCCTAAAATCGGTGCTGCGTTTCCAGATCTATGACAATGTCTGGTGGCAGAATGATGCGGATGTTGCGTATTTGGCAACTGGCCTATCCAGTCGAAAATTGGGTCCGACGCCAGAAGGTGAAGGCATGTGGCGCACCTGGCATAACGTTGTTGCCTTAGTCGGTGGAACCGCGATGACCAGTGAGCCGTTGAATACACCCGATGCTAAAGAGCAGTGGCGCAATTTCGAAATCATGCGCCCCGGCAGTCGCGAGCCAGCGCAGTTGCTGACACTCGGCAACACGGCGGATAATTCGATTTTCGGTTTTGCGGCCAAGCGCACCTTCGGCGACTTCGCTGTCTATAATCTCTACAACTCCACCGAAGGCACCAAGCCGCTGACACTTGACTTCAAAGCCGCTGGCCTGCCAGCAGGCGTGCCCTGTGCGGTCTTCGACTTCTGGAGTAACGAGGTGATCGCTACTGCCATGGATACTTACACCACTTCACCGTTGGAGCAGCATTCATCCGCTCTGCTGCGCTTTACGCCATTGGATTCGAATCGTCCCATTTTGGTTGGATCGAACCTGCACCTCTCTATCGGTGCGACGGAAATCGATAATGTCCGCGTAACTCCGACTGCGGCATCCGTTGATCTCAGTGATGCCGGTGCGCAGCAAGGCGCATTGACTTTCTACAGTCAGCAGCCGCTTACAGGCGCTGGTTCTGCAAACTGCAAGATCGTCTCAGTCGTCGATCTCGGTGACAATCTGTGGCAGGTCAATGTGACTGGTCGTCAGTGGGGCACCACACAGTCGATTAAATTGAGCGTGAGGCAGTAGTCCGCTGAATTGAAGGACGCTAAAATTGTTTAATTATATTTGCAGATAATGGGATGATGATTGCAGGGCAATGCTCCGTCATTGCCGCACGTAGGTTTCGTCGATCTCGATTTTATGCAGTATTTTACAGTTCAGCGGCAACGACGGCGCGTTGCCCTCCCAAAAAAGCCGAAGCAAGCTTCGGGGGATCAAACCCATCGCAAATGAATAATAAACTGAATCATTTCTCCGCCAGTATCTTGGCGATCGTTGGCCTCATCGCCAGCGCCGCTGCGGTGCATGCGTCCGCAGGTAGTTCTCCTCCTAACAGTTCGAATGGTCCAGACCGACCAAACGTATCCTTATGTTGATCGATGATTTAGGTTGGGCCTATCTGGGAATGTCGGGGAGCACCTTTTATAAACCCCAAATGTCGATGCGCTGTTTGTTGGCTTTAAAAAGATCTCGATACAGCACTTTCTGTAACAGCATGGCGTAGGTCTGGCGCAACGCTTCGGCGGAATTGCCGGACGGCAAGGTCGTATTATTGGACCATAGTCAGCGGTCGTAGCCATCGACTTCGGGCTCCACTTGTTGTGCATCGTAATGCGCGTGCACACGGTGCCAAAATCCGAGTCCCCAGAGTGGGGTCTAAACTGAGGGACAAGTCGTCTTGCCAACGTCTGCTGGATTCGATCCTAATTAAGATTTGTCGGCTTTACCTCGGAGCGCATCTTCATCCTCATTGCTAGTAGCGGGGACGCTATCGCATTTTTAGAAAATTAGACGGAGCGAAGCGTAGCAGGGCATCGCGTCGCGATGGGGTGCAGCCATGAGTTGCAGACAATGGATGACCGCACCGAAAGTGCTGTGTTCTTGGTTGAAACCCAGCGCATGCGCTGCATCGTCAAGTGCACATGATTATTGAATCCCAAGAATTGCCTCCGATCGGCACCAATGCGTTTGCCCTGATTGAACCGTCACGCAAGGAGTGTGTGATTGTCGATGCACCCGCCGAGGCCTACGATTGGGCGATGCAAGTTGCGCAGCAGCATGGCTGCC
>JGI20156J14371_10001340_pt1 | contig 20286 bp, 20 predicted proteins | sample COG_06_FD_14371 | JGI IMG/M metagenome (IMG submission 14371)
GCCGCAAAAGTGGCAGCTGCAAAAGCAGCAAAAGCAGCAAAAGCTGCAAAAGTGGCAAAAGCTGCAAAAGCTGCAAAAGTGGCAAAAGCAAAAGCAGTAAAAGCAGCAAAAGAAGCAAAAGAAGAAAAAGAAGCAAAAGCTGCAAAAGCAAAAGCAGCAAAAGCAGCAAAAGCAGCAAAAGCAGCAAAAGCGGCAAAAGCGGCAAAAGCGGCAAAAGCAGAAGAAGAAGTAAAAGCAGAAGAAAATCAAATATCAAATGCAAATACTTATAATAGTAATACTAGTAATAACGGTAAACCGAATAGCCTTGAAAATTATATTAAAAATATATATATAAATGATTTAGAATCAATTAAAAAATCTATTAAAAATACAAGTAAAAATACAAGTAAAAATACAAGTAAAAATACAAGTAAAAATACAAGTAAAAAAACAAGTAAAAATACAAGTAAAAAAACAAGTAAAAATACAAGTAAAAATACAAGTAAAAAAACATTTAATAAATCAAGAAGTATTTTAAAAGTATAAACTTATAAGTATTTAAATATTATCATTATAAATATAATTATAATGATAATAAATCCATTTATTAAAGCAGGACTTATAGCTATAATACCTCATGGTATAACTGATATAATAGAGTGTCCTAAAAAAATAATAACAGCTAATTTAATAATAAACCCTTTAATATATTCAATTCCCGAAATATATAAATTAGGAATATTATTTGTTACATCTATATATCACTTAAGAAACGATGTTCCTTATAATATAAAAGGTTCTTATATATTGCATAATATATGGTTAATTAAACCTGAAACATCTATTTTTTATTTGTCGTGTATACATACACCTAGGCATTATAGTAGAGTATTTAAGGATAAAATAAAAATAAAAGAAAAAATAATATCTATATTAATATTTACAATTATAACATATTATGGGTTAAATTATAACATAGATGATATATTAAAAGTATATTTGGGTAATTATTGGTGGAGTGGTCCAATTGTATCTCATATATTTATTAGTGAAACTAAAAATATAACTAATCAATTTCTTCGATATTAACATCTTTTTCTGGTGTAGCAGGCATATCAGGCATACCACCAGGCATATCAGGCATACCACCAGGCATATCAGGCATACCAGCAGGCATATCAGGCATACCAGCAGGCATTAAAGATTTTACTAATTCTTGAATTTCATTTTCTTTATCTTCATATACGTTAATTTCTTCATTTGGGTGATTATTTAACCATTCAATATTTTCATTAATTTTTGTTTTTAATTCATCGATTTCAGGAGTAGTTTCTTTGACTTGTTCAGTTGTAGTTTTACACTGAAAAAGTGTATTTTCAAGTTTATTTTTTGCTTCAATTTTAAGTTTAAATGCTTCATCTTCAGCTTTATATTTTTCTGCTTCTTGAACCATTTTTTCAATATCATTATCGGATAGTCTTCCTTTATCATTTTTAATTTCAATATTCATAACTTTACCGGTGCTTTTTTCCATAGCCGAAACTTTAAGAATACCATTTGCATCAATATCAAAAGATACTTCAATCTGTGGTTGTCCGCGTGGCATAGGTGGGATACCTTCTAGAAGAAATTCACCAAGTTTGTTATTATCTTTTGTTTTTACACGTTCTCCTTCATAAACTTGAATATTTACCGCAGGTTGATTATCAGCATACGTAGAAAAAATCTGACTTTTTTTACTTGGAACAGTAGTATTTCTAGGAATAAGTGCTGTCATAATTCCTCCGGATGTTTCTAGACCTAGAGACAAAGGTGTAACATCTAAAAGTAAAAGGTCTTGTAATTTCCCCGATTTTTCATTACCACTTAATAGTGCTGCTTGAACCGTTGCTCCATTTGCGACAGCTTCGTCTGGATTAATATTTTTACACAATTCTTTTCCTCCAAAATAATCACTCAATAGTTGTTGAACCTTAGGAATTCTGGTAGAACCACCAACAAGAACAATTTCGTCGATTGAACTTTTGGAAAGCTTACTATCTTTAATAACTTTTTCTACAGGGTCCATACATTTACGAAAATAATCAGCATTCATGTCTTCGAATTTAGCACGGGTGATAGTTGTATTATAATCAATACCTTCAAATAGAGAATCTACTTCAATAAATGCTTGCGTAGAAGTAGAAAGTGTTCTTTTAGCTCTTTCGCAAGATGATCTTAGACGTCTAAGAGCGCGATGATTTGTCTTAATATCTTTTTTATTTTTTCTTTTAAATTCTTCACAACAATAATCAACCATTCTGTTATCAAAATCTTCTCCTCCCAAATGCGTGTCTCCTGCAGTAGACTTAACTTCGAAAATACCTTCATCAATAGAAAGAACACTAACGTCGAAAGTTCCTCCACCTAGATCAAAAATAAGAACATTTTTTTCTGGACCCTTTTTATCTAGTCCATAAGCAATAGCAGCGGCTGTTGGTTCATTAATAATACGAAGAATATTAAGACCAGCAATAACACCTGCGTCTTTTGTAGATTGTCGTTGGCTGTCGTTAAAATAAGCAGGAACAGTAATTACTGCATTCTTGACTTCTTTACCTAAATAGGATTCAGCAGTTTCTTTCATTTTTGTTAAAATCATAGCTGAAATTTCTTCTGGGGTAAAAGTTTTAGTTTCTCCTTTATAATCAACTTGAACGATAGGTTGGTTATTTTTACCAGATAAAACTTTAAAAGGCCAATGTGTCATATCAGATTTAACTGTCTCGTCATTAATATTTCTACCAATAAGACGTTTGGCATCAAAAATAGTATTTGTTGGATTAGACGCAGCCTGATTCTTCGCAGCATCTCCAATTAAACGTTCGGTGTCGTTAAAAGCAACATAAGACGGTGTCGTTCGGTTTCCTTGATCATTAGCAATAATTTCAACACGATCATTCTGCCAAACTCCAACACAAGAATAAGTTGTTCCTAAATCAATACCGATTGTTTCACCTTGTAAAGTCATTAATTAGAATATTAAATTCTTTTTAAATTATTTATAATGTTAATATAAAAATAATAAATTAAAAGTTAATCAACAAATATCTGTTTTCAATAATTTATTTTCTAATTCCATTATTTCAGTGTCTTTAATTAATAAATCATTTTTTAGTTTAATTATATTATCAAAATAATATTTTTTATTTTTTAAAAAATCTGAATTTTTATTTTTTATATCAGTTTTTATAATCTCGGTATCTTTTAATAATGTTTCATAATCATTCATTGTTTTGGAAATAATCTTATCCTTTTTAATATTTTCATTAGATAAACGTTCAATTTCCTTTTTATAACTATTTAATTCATTAAAATAATCAGTACAATTAACCATCCATATTTCGTGTGTTTTTAATTTAATATGTGATTGAAAACTTGAAAAATTAGTAAATGTCTGATTATTACATAAACATTTATACATAGGATTATTTCTAGAATTTCTAATAAAAGGACATTTATCAATATTTAAACCTGATATAATATCAAAATCGGGTTCATAAATGTTAATTTTACTGTATGAAACTAACGCCATTATATTTATAAATGTTAAATAAATACAATCAATTTTATATTTAACTTTAAATATAAAAAATAATATTAAATATAAAAATAATATTAAATATAAATGATAACCATAGAAATTATGGGAGGATTGGGAAACCAATTGTTTCAAATTTTTACATTAATATCATATTGTTCAATATATAGAAAAAATTATCAATCATTTATATATTTTGAAAATAGACCATCTAATAGAATATTATATAGACCATACTATTGGGATAATTTTTTAAAATCTTTAAAACCTTTATTAAGAAATACGATACATAATATACCAATATTAAAAGAACCTACGTTCAATTATACAAAGATACCTATTGTAAATAATGATTCTTTTAAATTATATGGTTATTTTCAATCGTATAAATATTTTGAAAATGAAAAGGAAAATATATTTAAAATGATAAAATTAAAAGAACAAAAAGAAGATATTAAAATAGATTGTGACAATAAAGTTTCATTGCATTTTAGAATGGGGATTATAAAAAACTACAACAATATCATCCAATATTATCTATAAATTATTATATAAATGCTATTGATAAATTAATAAAAGATACAAATAAAAATGATTGGACTATTATATATTTTTATGAAAAAGAAGATGAGGTAATTGTAAACGATAGAATTAATATATTAAAAGAAAAGTACAAATATATAATCTTTGAACCAATAAATGAAAAATATAAAGATTATGAACAAATGTTAATTATGAGTAAATGTAATCACAATATTATAGCAAATAGTANTTTTAGTTGGTGGGGTGCTTATTTTAATGAAAACAAGAATAAAAATGTATACTATCCTGATGTTTGGTTTGGTGAAAAAATACAAAAAAATACAAAAGATCTTTTTCCATCTGAATGGTTAAAAATAACAAATTATAATAATAAAGTGTAATTATTCCAACCTAGATTTATTAAATACAATTAAAAGCTATGAAAGAAAACCGGATATAAAATGTCTTCAACTTATGGTTTAATTGGAAATGGTATATTTAATTCTACAAAATTGTATAAAAGATATAATACCGAACATTGACAAAATAAAAGTAAAGGTAGTAATTTATTAAACAACGGATTTCAAATAATATGGGGATTTAAATTTTTTAAAGATACATAATTGCGTAATAGAAAAACTATATTAGATAAAATTAATAATATGAAATGTATAAATAGTATTGAAGATTACTATTGTTTATTACAGATAGTGTATATATGAAAGATATATGTTTTTTATTATGATAATGGATACGGGTAAAATTATAAGAGATGAAAATATATTAGATAATATGGTATTTTACACATTAAATAAGACTTGTTTAAGATAAATTATGAAAATGATATAATAATATATTATTATAATATATATATGGCATCACCTAAGGAGTATCCCCCAAAAATATATACATTAAATGAACAGCTTATTAAAAATAAAGTCCAAAAAAATAAATTATATAAAAGTTTATCCTTAAATGACATTAAACAATATTATGATGAAAATATGGATAATTCTCGTAGATCTCTAAGAAACTATACTAATGATATACCGGTAGGTATACCAATTATAAATAGAACCAATATACATATATCGTTAGATAATAGTACGAATTCATCTCTTTCTAATTCTAGTATAAATGATTGTTTGATGCCGGTAAATTTATGTAATCAACCTAATTTATTGAATGATAATTTATCAATTTCGAATTTAGTTGCATATAATAGTTTAAATCTTCAGCGTTTATACCAATCAATGGAAAAATAAATTAGATTTGTCGCGATGTGTCTCGAATGCTAATAAATCAAAAATGCGTAAATAATTTATTACACCTTTTCTCATTTAAAACGCCCATTTTTATTCAATATTCAATTAAATATTAATTTATGAAATCTTTCAATCACAAACCCTTCAATTGGATTTATATCTTTATTTAACATTTCAATAATTTTTAAGTAAAATTCTTTTGGTCTTTGTAATATTTTTTTTTTGGATACTATAAACTGAGCACCTGCTCCAAATTTGAATGCCATATTTTTATTTCTTTCACCAAATATTTTTTCATAAGTATCTATTAATGGTAATCCATAATGATACTTACAACCAGTTAAATTACAATCTAAAACGCGTTCGCTTAAAAATTCAAAATCAATACTCAAATTTGTATTATTAACATATTTATTTAAATTAGATATTATATTTGGTGAATGGTCAAATGGGTTTCCTTGTAAAAAAATAGTGTAATCTGCTAAATTATCATAATTATCATAATTATCATAATTATCATAAATATGTTTATAATATGTATGTCCTTCTCTACCAACATTGTTCAAATATTTTTCATTAAATTCATCGCTTAACGGGTTTCCTTTGTTATAAACAATTACATTTGAAAAAAATTTTAGTCCATTCTAAATCTTCATTATATCTCGCTACTACAATACAAATATTCATATATATATATATATATGAATATTATATTTATAAATATAACAAAATGGGCGTTTTAAATGAGAAAAGGTGTAAAAGAGTGGAACAACAAAAGATATAGTTTATAGAAACACTTAAAAAAGCGTATAATAAATTTTATAATTATTTTTTACAAAGTATAACTATCAATTAATGTTATATGTATAAATACTATTTGTATATAGTTCATTACTTGATAATGTTTTTTTTTTTAACAGTTCTCTTGATAATTTATCCAAAGAACCTTTATTATCATTTAATAATATAGTAGTTTTATTATAACAATAATTAATAACATTATCAATAGCTTTATCAGTTTCTTCTTTTGAATATTCACTTAACTTATTTACAGAATTTGGAAATGAATTATCGTCGTATATACCAATATTTTCAAATAAATTTACATATAATCTAGCTAAATCATTTGCTTTTTTTATATCATTTGAAGCACCCGTTGTAATATATAAGTCGTTAATTTCTTCTAAATATTTATTTGTTTTTTTATTTTTAAATAATATTTGTTCTGCAACACGACCTCCTAAAGCTATCATGATACTTGCTAATATATATTCTTTAGTTGGGTAGGAAACTAAATTTTCATTTGGGATAAATAATGTGTAACCACCAGCACCATTTTTAGTTGATTGAATTGTAACCTTTTCAACCTTAATTAAATGAGGAAATTTTAAAGCTACAAGAGTATGACCTATTTCATGATAAGATATAATCCTTTGAATATTATAAGGTCTGGTATCTATTTTAGTAGGTAGTCCAATATTATTTTTTTCAAATGCTTTTAATAAAATAGATTGTGATATTTTAGTATCATTATTTCTAACAGTTAATATTGCTGCTTCGTTTGCTAAATTTGCTAAATCAGCGCCTGAAAAACCTTGTGTTAAAGTAGATATAATTTTAAGATTTACATCATTATCTAAGATTTTATTTTTTAAATGAACTTTCATAATTTCAATTCTTCCTTGTTTATCTGGAAGTCCAACATTAATTTTACGGTCAAATCTACCTGGTCGTGTTAAAGCAGAATCTAAAATATCGACACGATTAGTTGCTGCTATTACTATTAAACCAGTAGTATCTGTAAAACCATCCATATTAGTTAATATTTCATTTAATGTTTGTTCTCGTTCATCATTTCCACCAGACAAACCTGAACCTCTTTTTCTCCCTATAGCATCAATTTCATCAATAAAAATAACACAAGGATAATTATTTTTAGCTTCATTAAATAGGTCACGGACTCTTGATGCACCAACACCTACATACATTTCAATAAATTGAGAACCACTTGCGTAATAAAATGGGACACCTGCTTCTCCTGCTACTGCTTTTGCTAATAATGTTTTACCTGTTCCGGGTGGTCCTTCTAATAATACGCCTTTTGGTATTTTTGCTCCAGCATTATTATATTTTTCTGGGTTTTTTAAAAAATCAACTATTTCAGTTAATTCGAATTTTACTTCTTCACAACCTGCAACATCGTTAAATTTAGTGTTAATAGTTTCTATTTCTATTTTATTTGTTTTTTTTTTATCTGTAATGATATTTATAGGATTGAATCCAGTTAATACATTTAAAAAAAAAGAAAAAGAAAAAGAAATGATAATAAATTCAATAACATTTGTTGTTTGTGATAAAAAGTTTTTAGAATTAATATCTACAAAATCAAAAGGAATATGATTTTTTTCTAATACGTTCATTAAATTTGTGAATAATTCTGGAACATATTGAACTTTATGGCTATTATAATCAGTTAAAGCAAAAAGTTCGCTTGAAATCTTATCTTTTGTTACAATAGTTATACCATCGACATCTTGTATATTATTAATTAAATCACTATATGTCCACGAATTATCTAATGTAGTTGGATTTAAAATATTAAATGCTCTTCTAAATTTAGGTTTATATTGAATAAATCCATTTGTAAATGGTAAAAATAAAAATACAAATTTCATTATTATTCATTTAATTATATCTTTAAATAATATATAATAAAATATATAATGAACCCGATGTTTATTTTATGTATTATTTTTAGGTTTTCTCTTGCATATCTTGCTTATATATTATATAAAGAAAATATAAGATATATTTTATCTTTTATATTTTTTATAATTGGTTTAGGGTTTGGTTATTTATTTATTACAAAACAAAGAAAAAAAGGAGCTTTTAATCAATTAGTATGGTGGGATTATTATCGTCCTTTTCATTCTATATTATATATATTATCAGGTATATTATTGTATAATAAATATCAATATACATATTTATTAATTATAATAGATACATTTATAGGTATTTATGGTTTTATAAATAAATATTATTCAAATTAAAAAAATTATTTGTTTTTTATTCAATACTATAAATGAACGAAATTGAATTATTTGAAAGCATACAAGTTTCTACTTTTGATGAATATTTATAATCTGTAAAAGCAGACACAATCTAAAAGAGGTAATATATTTGAAAAAGTATGTGATATTTTATTATTAAATTTTATTCCATGTTACCAAATGTTCAGTTTGTCTTTGATTTTTTACATCTTTTGAAATTTAAAACGCTGACTTTATAGTTTTCTTTATTTTTCATATGTCCATAAAGAGAACCTTTCTTTTAATATTCGTACTAATTCTCTTCTAGTTTAATAAAATTGAAATTATAAAAAATATCTTATCTATAACAATGGAATTAGATTATGTATGGGTCAATGAAAAATGTGAACTTGTCACAGAAACTTTAACTTATATTAAAAAGTATGATAAGGTAGAAGATATGCCTCCTATTTATATAGAAAATATTATGATAAAACCAAACAAAATGTTTAAAAATCCATTTAAAACTGATAAACATAAGATTATTTTATGTGATTTATATTATATTAATACTTTAACAGAACCAATAGAATTATTTATTTCAGAAAACAATCAAAGAAAAGAACTTGATTTATTTATGAAAGATTACCCAAATTCTTCTTTTAAAATTAGTCAAAAATATAATATAAAAAACGATACATTTTTAGAACATAAAAGATTATGTAAATCTATGGGGATTGATATATTAGGAAGAAATGGAGAATATTCTATTTACACACAAAAAGAAAATGTTTATAATTACGTATGGATGAGTCGTTATATTTTATATAACTTATCAAATTACGATATTGAATTTGGTGAGTTATTATTAATTACAGAAGACGATATCATAAATGAATTTGAAAAAATAAATATGAGACAAAACGAACGAATGGATTACGAATTTATATAAAATCATATTCACATTTAATTTATTTGCTAATTTTATAGTTTCATCAGTTGTTTTTTGATAAAAGTTTCAAGGGTTTAAAAATAATTTGTATTTATAAATATTATTCAAAATAATTTTATATTTTCGTTTTTTTATTTTTTCTTTTTCACATTACTTGTTTTTTTTCTTGCTTTCGGCTTTTCTTGCTTTCGCTTTTCTTGATTTACTTGCTTTTCTTGATTTACTTGCTTTTCTTGCTTTACTTGCTTTTCTTGCTTGTACTTTTCTTGATAGTGATTTTCTTGATAGTGGTATTCCTGCTCCTCCAGTATATTTATTATTAATAATTTTATCATAAAGATCATGCCAAAAGGAACCACCTAAGTAAGCGGTTTTNTCAGGANCTTCTTGTCCTTCTACTTTTTTTCCATTATTTGATAATGCAATAGTATCATCAAAAGTAAATCCTAATTTTGAATATATATTACGACTTAAAGAAGCACTTCTGTCTGAATCATCATCTAATACAGCATATAGAATTGTTGGATAAATTTGTGAAATAAAACACATTCCATATATTAACATTAGTATTCCATAATTATTTCCTGAATATGGTGGATTAACAACTAACCATAGTATTTTAATAACACGTTCTTCACTCCCTTCCGGGAGTCGTCTGGCGGTGCTTCTTCCACGTTTTTGACGAAGAGTATGGTTTGGTATAATAGATATCTGTATTTGACCTATTACATCATTATTATAATTTACCAATTTAATATCATAATCTGGAACACCGTCTTTCGAATTATAATATTCATTTATAACAAATTTATAAGGAAGCATATGGGTCTCAATTAAACGTATTATTTTAGTTCGTGTCTCCGCTATTTCATTTTGTGTCTCCATATATATATATATATTATTAAAATATATTAGAATCAATTTTAAAAACATCTTTTTAATTAAAATGGTTAATAATGAAAAGAATATTAAAAATGTCTCATAATTTTTAAAAATATGAGTAAAAAAATATATTATCAACATTTTTATGATATATTAAATAATTGTTTCAAAATCGTTTATTGAATTTGTTTATCGTTTTTCCATTCAGAAGCCATAAAATATTTAAAGTCATTAATTTTCTTTATATAAGAACCATAATCAATACAATTATTATCAATTAATTTTTCATTAACATAATTAAATATTTCGTATGCCTTGAATGGATTATCTACTGACAATTTATATAAAAGTTCGTCACAATCGTTACGAGCCATACTATAACAGTTATATTTATTATCTATAAAATCGTGAATATCATCATAATATTTGATATCTTCATCATATTCTTTTTCAAACATAGAATACATATAAATTTTAGTTTTATTCATAAATTCGCTCATTAATATAATAGTAATATTATATTTCATATCAATTTTAACATTTTAATTTATTTTTTCTTTATAGTATTTAAGTAAAGTAATTGTTTTTTCAATTCTTTATTTTCTTCTTCTAAATCATGACAATAATTACAATATTCATCTTGTTTTTTCATATATTTTTTTACTAATTCATTATATTTTAATTGTAAAGTATAAATTTCATCTTTTAATAATTCACGATATTCATTATTATAGAGTAATTCATTATATTTTGATTGTAAAGTGTAACATTCGTATTCTAAATTATTATATTTAACAACTAATTCATTATAAATTTCTTCTGATTCTGTTTCATCTATAATTTCATCTATAATATCGTAACTCATTGATATAATTTTATTATTATATTCATATAATAATAACGAATATAATTAAATTGTAATATATTTAATGTAAAGTATCTTTTAGAGAATACCTAACCTTTTTATTTAATATATCAGAATAATCTTCATTTTGTTTTGTCAAGTGTGGTATAAAACAAAAACAATGAATGTTATTATGTAAAATGTTACTATAATAAACATCTATTTCTCTGTCATAATGAATTAATTGGTCTATTATCATTTTCATAGCTTTTCTGTTAATAATATAACTACCTGTGCTAAGTATACCTTTAATTAAAGAAATATTAGGTGTAATTTGTTTTATTAATCCGCCTAAATGATTACCAGATAAATATAGTAAGCCAAAACAATCTTTTATTAAATTTATATGTGGTGACAATTTTGTTAATAAAGAATGAAAATTTTCATTAAATAAAAATGTAATATCGTCTTCTAAAATTAAAATATTTTCGTAATTATTATCATACGACATTTTAATAATTTCATAATGACTTTTGAGACAACCTAATGAACCAATTTTATATTTTAAAGGATCAATATTACCACGTTTAATAATCCATTGTGGTAAAGGATTTAAATAATTTATATTCCACTCTTTTATTTCTTTTTCTAGTGGTTTAATTGCTTTAAAGAATTCATAATTTGTAATACCTACACGTTTTAATTCATTTATCATTTTATTTTTTCTATCTGTTCTATTTTCTAAATTAATAATAAATGTTTTATCAATATTCATTAATTTTATTAATTATATTTATTTAATTAATAATAAATTAAACAATAATTAATAGAAATAGTATGTGTGGTATTATTGCTTGTATAGGTAAAAATACTACAAAACATATTTTAGAAGGATTAAGACAGTTACAAAACAGAGGATATGACTCGGCCGGATTATCGTTAATATATAATAATACATGGGCAGGTAAAAAATTCGCTTCAACTAATGAGAAAGATTCAATAGAATTATTAGAAGAATATACTTATCCAGAAAGTATAAATGGAATAGGTCATACAAGATGGGCAACTCATGGTTGTAAAAACGATATAAATTCACATCCTCATATGAGTAGCGATGGAACAATAATGGTAGTTCATAATGGTATAATAGAAAATTATAAAGAATTAAAAAAAAAATTAATAGATAGTGGTTATGTATTTGTATCGGAGACAGATACAGAGGTAATATCTAATTTAATATCTTATTATTATAAAATATATAATAATGTTGAAGAAGCAATTAATAAAAGTATAAACGAATTAAACGGGACTTGGGGGTTATGTATTCAATGTATAGACGAACCTAATACAATATATTGTACAAGAAGAGGAAGTCCTTTATTAATAGGAATATGTGAAACCTTTGCAATAATTGCATCAGAACAATCTGGATTTTGTAATAAATTAAATAATTATTTGGAAATAGAATCAGATGATATATGTATGGTAAGTATTATAAATAATAACATAGATGTAAAAAAAAAAAAAATTTATAAAACTCATATAGNACAAAAAAACTACGTAGAAGAATTAAATGAAAGATATTGGACACTAAAAGAAATAAAAGAACAAACAGATATTGTAAATAGAATAACAAATAATGGAAGTAGGATTATAAATAATGAAATAATATTTGGAGGTTTAATAAAGTACAAAAATGAAATAAAAAAATGTGATAATATTATTTTATTAGGTTGCGGAACATCGTATTATGCGTGTTGTATAGGATGTAATTATTTAAAAACATTAACAAATTTAAATACAATTCAGGTATTTGATGGTGCGAATTTTACAAAAGAAGATATACCAAGACGTGGTAAATGTGTTTTTATATTTGTCTCACAATCTGGAGAGACAAAGGATTTACAAATATGTTCTGAAATACTAAATGATTATATAAAGATTGGAATAATAAATAATGTAGATTCAACAATAGCACGCATGGTAGATTGTGGATGTTATATGAATCTTGGAAGAGAGGTAGGTGTTGCATCTACAAAATCATTTACAGGTCAAGTATTGACCTTATCCTTATTATCTTTATGGTTTGTACAATTACATAAAGGAAAAACGCATCAACATAAAAATATCATAAATGATTTAAAAAAGTTACCAATACAAATAGAAGAAATTATAAATAATTATCAATATAACCATAATAGATTAAATATAATTAATAATAATTGTTTTATATTAGGAAAGCATAATGATGAACATATAGCAAAAGAAGCAGCATTAAAAATGAAAGAAATAACATATATTCACGCTGAGGGGTATTCTTCGAGTGCTTTAAAACACGGACCATTTGCTTTATTAAACAAGGATTTCCCTGTTATATTAATAAATAGTGACGATAAATATAAAACTAAAAATAATAATATATATCAAGAAATTAAATCAAGAAATAGTAATATCATAACTATAACAAATAATATAGAAAGAGGTATAAATGATATATATGTTGGGACAAATAAAACATATCAGTGTATATTAAATATAATACCTTTACAATTATTATGTTATAATATATCTATTAATATGAATATAAATCCAGATAAACCAAGAAATTTAGCAAAGGTTGTTAGTGTAGAATAACATCATTAATAATTTTTCTACAAATAGGACAAGTATTATTTTTTAAATACCACATATTAATACAATCATAACAAAACATATGATTACAAGTAGTAATACAATTAGAATTCTTAGTTAGACATATCGAACATATTTCATTTATAAATATGTTTTTTTGTTTTGTATAATATAAATTTATAGTATATTCTAAAATAATATCATTATAAACAGTATAAGAATAATGATTATAAATTGATTTAATCCATTCAACAATTGTGATGTTAGATTTAATACAGTTATAAATAAAATATGCATTATTATTTTTTCTTAAGTCTATATTAGGGTTTAGTTTAAACAACCATTTTATAGTATCTATATTATTAGAATAAAATAATGAGTCTTCAATTAATTTTAAATTAATAGAATAATTATGATATATCCATTTAGCTATAAATATACCTTCTTTTTCTTCGCAAGATAATTTAAAGGCCTTTCTAAAATGCTGTTTAGTAAAATATTTTTTAATATATAAAAATGTGTCAAAATATCCAAAATAACAAATAATATTAAGATAATAATCTAAAAATTTTATAAAATGTTTTTCATTTAATTTAATCCACCATATAAAATCATTTTTTAAACACAAATATAATGGTAATTTTAACGGATAAATAGGTTTAATATATAAATATATTTGTTTTATAATGAATGTATTATTGTATTTATTATTAATTAATCTATATAATAAAGCATATAAATCTCTATGAGATGTTTTTTTTTTTAAAAATTCAAAACAATCATTATGATTATTATTACAAATTATATTTAAACCAATTATTAAATTTTTTTTATTTATTTTTTTATGTAAAAATTTTACAATATTTATATTACCATTATAACACGCAGTTAAAAAATAAGATTTTATAAATTTATAATTTATAAAATTACTTAATAATTTTATAATATTTAAATGATTATAATCAAATAAATTTTTAATAATATAGTTGTAATTAACAATATGACAAAACTTCTTTAAATACCATTTAAAAAATAATATAGGTATTTTTTTACGTGTAGATATTATATAAATTAATATATCATTATATTCTGAAGTATTGTATAATTTATAAGATAGTGTTGTTAATTTATAATGAATATATTGAATACATTTATATGACATATTTTTTATACCCATAATATAATATGGTTTTACTTGTAAACAAAGTTTAACATCATAACTTAATAAATATTTTAATATATCTATATTATTATTTATAAATGCTATTTTAAAAAGAATTTGGGGATTATCTTTTAAAATATAATCATATTTTTCAATCATAAAAATAAATGAAGAAATATTTCCAGTTCTACAAATTTTTTTAATCATTTTTAAAGATTGGAACTTATTTAATGTAGTATAATTTATAATATATTTTAAAATAATATAATTATTACAATGATAAAAAGAATTAAATTTTATTTTTTTTATATTGTACTTTTTAATTATATATTTTATAAATAAAAGATTATTAGATTGAATACAATATTTAATATATTTACTAATATTTATACCTATACTTTGATTAAGTAATCCATTGATACATAAAAAAATTATGTCTTTATCATTCATTTTTAATTTATTATTTTTTTTTAACCAATGTATAAATAATTCATTTGTGGAACTAAAATCATCTATATATTCCATCAATACTATAGCATCATCTAAAATATTTTTTTTTATTAATAAAGATACAATATTTCTAATGTCAAATGTATTATATATTATTATATCTGTTCTTGTTTTTTTATTCAATTCAAAAATATCCATATATTATATAATATTTATTGTTTAAAATATTTTTATTATTAATAATTAATAATAAAAATCTAATTAAATATCGTTCTAATTCGAGTAAGCAAGGCCACCCATACCAGACATAATTCTTAATACATTGTAATTTCTGGCGTATACTCTTACCTTAGCAGTACCAGTACCAGAAACGGTAGCATTAGATAGAACAAGTTGTAAGGTAGCATTATCAATACGACTGAAATTGCAAGTTCCGGATGGTTGTTGTTCTTCTGGGCGAAGTGCGAACGAATAAACATTAATACCGGTGTCTGGGGATCTAGTGTGATGTTGGAATGGTTGGACTTGGTCGAAATAGGTTCCTTCGCGTTCCGAGAAACGGTCTTGACCATTAAGTTGTAATTTGGCGGTTACAACTGGATTCTCGCCCCAGCAATGCATATCTAACGAGGTTTCGGTCAATACGAAAGCACCTGCGTCAGAAACACCGGATGCCAATGCGGTGCTTCCAGTTGTGGCCCATTTATCAGTGCTTTCATTCCATAAGATATTGGCGGGGGTGGTGTCGGCTTTGACAGCATCAGTCGAAATACTAGGAACAGCTGCTTGTTGGAACGCGTCGCCGGATATAAAGCCTTTCGAACCCTCCACAGCTTCTTCTGTGCTGAAAGCTTTAATAGAATTCGGAAGAGCATCAAGTGCGTCAGTATAATTGAAAGGTTGAGCACCTAGAGTTTTGTATAGAGTGGTATCTCCTTGAGTAGCCGAGCAATAATCAACATTGCAATCTGGTTGAACTACCCATACCAATTCTTTACATGGGTGATTGAAATTCAATCTAATTTTATTCGAAGAAGAACCGACCGATTCCGAACCGGTGAATTGTAATTGTTCGATCAAATATTCAGCTGGATTTTGAGCCATTCTTCTTCTTTCGTCAGTATCTAGATAAATGTAATCAACATACAAAGAAGCACTTACTAAGGATTGGCTGTATGCGGCAGTAACTTTGACCTCAGTAGAAGAGGCCGAATCTAAAGAACTTACAGCCCACAAACATTCATCAATTGCTCTTAGGTCTAGATTAATCTTTACTTCGTGATATTGTAGAGCAATAAGAGGTAGAGCAAGTCCAGGATTAGTACAGAACCAGAATTGTAGAGGAATGTAAAGAGTAGTTTCTGGTAGGGCATTTCTAGGAGCACAAACTTGTCTTGGAGCATTCGAATCACAAGGACCATCGATATCAGCATAGTCAGGATCAGTCATAAAGGTCAATTGGGTAGTTTGTCCAACCATTTTATTGTATCCTTCTTGTTGATTTTTATCAAGAGTTAATTGGCACCAAATATGCATCCAATCACCATAATGTTTATCAATTCTTTGACCGCCAATTTCAACTTCAACTTGTTCAATTAATTGATGACCAGGGAAATCTAACCATCTTGCATATACGGCACCGACACCAGAAGTGTTTAAACTTTGGTTAATTTCAGGTAAAGTTACTTGTAAATAAGTTCTGTAAGCAAGATCACCATTGCGCGAAATGGTACAGTTTACTCTTCTACCGAAATCAGCTTGTCCGTTAAAAGTTTGTTCAATAGATTCCATCGAAAAGTTGGTATGTCTTCTGTAAGTAACTTTCCAGAAGGTAATTTGCGGATTACCAGTTAAATATACGTCTTGGGCGCCATAAGCTACTAATTGCATTAATCCACCACCCATTATAATATACTAAAAGAAAAAAAAAAATAGAATATAAAAAAAAAAACAAATATAAATATATGAATGATGATACAATTGATAATTTATATAGTAAGTATATAAGAGATTTAAAAATAGAAGACGAAAAAATAAATAAAAGCAAAACATCAACAAAATGTAATTTTAACGAATTAAAAAAAAAAATAACAAAAAAGAAGAATGATTATTTCCTAAATAATTCAATTGAATTATTTGATTATTTTGAATGTAAACAAAAAATAGAAAAAAATAAAAACCCTAAAAAAATAATTAATAGTTTTTTTAAAATTAAAGATAATGAAGATATGAATGAAGATCATGAAAAATTAAATGAATCAATAAAGAATTATATGAAAAAAAATAATTTTTTTCATACAAATATAAATACATATACTTATAACTATTCAAATTGTAAGAATTGTAATGTAGGAGAAATGATAAAGGTTGTTCATGAGGGAATGATATTATGTAATAATTGTTTTATAAGTGAAATATATTTAGTGGATAATGATAAACCAACATATAAAGAACCTCCTAAGGAAATTTCTTTTTATGCTTACAAAAGAATAAATCATTTTAGAGAAATATTATCACAATTTCAAGCAAAAGAAACAACAGACATTCCTAAAGATATTATAATAAATATAAAAAAACAGATAAAAAAAGAAAGAATTGAATTATCTGAATTAACAAATAAGAAAACAAAAGATATACTAAAAAAATTAGGATATAATAAATATTATGAACATATACCATTCATAAAAGATAGATTAGGTATAAAACCACCAGTAATGACACCAAAACTCGAAGAGACTTTATGTAATTTATTTATGGATATACAGATACCTTATTCAAAATTTTGTCCGAATGATCGTGTAAATTTTTTGAATTATTATTATACTTTATATAAATTATGTGAATTATTAGGAGAAAATAAATATTTACCATATTTTCCTATGCTAAAAGACCAAAAAAAAATAGAACAAGACGAGATATGGAAAAAAATATGCAATGAATTAAAATGGGAATTTATTTCAACATTATAAACCACCTGGGAATCCGACTAAATTAGCGCCAATTCCGAGTCCAGCACCAGACCTTGCCGAATCTCCCATTACAGGAATAAAAGTATCTAAAATACTAAAGGTTGCGGCGGCAGTTAAAGCAATTAATATTATTTCATCCATATTAAGACTTACCTTTGGTATAGCATAAGCAGCAATAGAAACCATTAAACCTTCTACTAAATATTTAATAATTCTTTTTACAATTTCTTTAAAAGTTTTGTCATTAAAAGATTGATTCATTATAATTATTATAAAGAAAAAAATATATAAACATTTAATAATTGTACAATATAATGAATGTTGAATTATTAAATGAAGTTGATTTGTTAGACGAAGATAAACCAATAGCACAACAGAAGTATGTTTGTTTATCTTTTATATCGCCTGAAAATATAATAAAGAAAAAGGAAGATTTTTATTTAGAAAGTTTTTTAAAAAAATATGATCTTAATAAATCTTTAACAAAATTTACTCAATTTATTAACTATATTTCATTTAAATATAGTATAAATATTGAAGAATTAAATACGGAATTTGAATCATTCACTAAAAGTGAACAATTTAAATTATCTGACGAATTTAAAGATGATTATAAAACTTTTATTGATAATAATGAGGAAGAATTAGATAATGAATTTTCTAAACAGAACAATTTTCAAACATCTGTTAGAGGTATAAAAGTTAGAGGTGTTTTTCCTACACAAGAAGAGGCAGAGTCAAGGTGTAAAATTATACGTCAATTTGATACTAACCATGATGTATATGTAGGGCCTGTTGGATTATGGGTTCCTTTTCATCCAGAATCATATAAGACTGGTCGTGTTGAATATCTTGAGAAAGAATTAAATGATTTAATGCATGAGAAGTATAAAAATGAATCAAAAGTAAAGGAAGAATTTGAAAAAAGAACAAAAGAGAGTAAACTCAACGCAATACAAAAAAATCTTGAAAATGCTAAAATACACGGGAGTAAATTAACACAAACTATTAACGATAAAGGAGAATTGGTAAATATTGAAAATATAAATGAAACAGATAAATTTCTAGGCGTAAATGCTGATTTAGATGAAATTAAAGAAAAAATGTTTCAAGATAATAACATTAAAACTAATAGTGAAAAAAAACTAGAACCGGTATCAGAAGATAATGTAGAACCTGTATTAGAACAGGTTGAATAATATAAAAATAACTATTAATAGTATATGAGTTCGAATTGGAATTTAGTACTAACTCCAAATAATGTAACAAAAAGTATAACTATATATGATGAAGATACCAAATTTACAAGATTTCCTAGATATGTAGACCCAAGGGAAGGTATAAATGATGGTTCTACATATATAGATAATAATAACAATGTAATTAAATCAGGCAATCCGGAATATTTTAATTTAGCAAATTTAAGGATTTTTAAATCAAGAAATAATATAATAAGAACAAGAGAAGGAAGAGCTGATGGTAAAAATATTTCATTTAATGAATTTTCATATGAAACAAGGAAAGAAAGAAGAAAATATGAAGTATTACAGTATAAAAATGCCTCATTATTAACAAATAATTGGAAAGATAATTTTAAATCAAAAAGAATAAGTCAATATCAATTGAAATTATTAAATGAAAAGGAAAAAATATCTAAATGTGAATATAAAATAAAAGGAATAAATATTAATAATATCCCTTTTGAAACGTCATTATAATTAAGCCCTTAATTTTGGAATCATGCATATATCTTCAGAAGGGAATATTTTACCACTTAAACAAACCGAACCCTTGTCTATTTTAACACATTCCCTCTGTCCGTCATCATAACCTAAATAACAATAACCGTCGTATTTAGATATTGAACCTTTATTATATAATATTTTATTATTTATATTATCGAGTGACTTTTCATATATATTTTTTTTTTCATTATATTTTTTCATATTTTTTTTTTCAATTTCTTTAATTTTTTTTTTTTTTTTTTTTTTTTTTTTTTTTTTTTTTTTAACTTC
>JGI20156J14371_10001346_pt1 | contig 20224 bp, 20 predicted proteins | sample COG_06_FD_14371 | JGI IMG/M metagenome (IMG submission 14371)
TAATTTTAAAGTCCTTGTCGTATCTTTTTGTTTTACTCATAATTCAAATATATTCATTTATGAGCCGTTTTAACTGTAACTATAAAAGTAGGCATTCCAGGTGCTAATTTTATCTAGGTTTCTTTTATTTAGGTAATCATCTTTAGCACACCAATGCGCTAAATGTACATCGTATTTATCATTGGCATCTACCACTAATTTGTTTACTTCTCTGGTAACTGTTGACCTTGATCTTTTAAGCTGTTTTGCAATATAAGCTTTGGATCTATTTTCATTTAAAAGAGTCTCAATTTGCACTCTTTCTTTTAGGGTAAGTCGTCTATGTTTTTTTACTTCCATTATAACAAATCTATTATTTTAGATTTGTTGCGTTAAGTTATTGAATAGAGCCATTTCATTTGAGGTTACCGGAAACGGAAATGTATATGATGTATCGAACTTTCAAGAAGGATACACCGTTCATACAAATCATACCCTAAACAAAAACGCAAACAAAGTAAGAGATATTACATCAACACAGCCTTCAACAGCCAAAACAGTTGAAAGATTAGAAAAAGTAGCCAGTGTTTTAGCTGAAAACCATCAAACGATAACTACGCAAGGAATAAAAAATTTAAAAAGCACCAAGCCTATAAGAATCAATGAAGAAGGCTCCATTACGCAAACCATAGAAAGCGTTATTATGGAAATTCCAAAAACAGGAAAACCCATTTTATATGTAACCAATGGTTTGCCAAATGGTGATAACTACGTAAAATTTGAATTCTAAAAAAAAGGTAAAACTTTTAAAATCCTCACAGCTCAATGTGAGGATTTTTTAGTTTGAAACAATTTTTATTTTTCGATATGCAGATGTAATTTAGAAACACTAAATTGTATAAAAAAAATGTTATGCCTAAAATATGGCAATTTTCGGTGATTGAATTCTCAAAAGAAACTTGGATTTCTGGGACCATACTCTACTCAAATAAAAATCAAAAGCACGCCACCAAAGCCATTAAAAATGCAAAGTATGTTCTAAAATCATATCAAAAAAAAACCTTTGCGAACAAACAAATAAAAGTTGTTTGCAACTCTAATGAATTTATCACAAAAACGGATGTCCATGGATATTTCTCATTGCTTACTACACATAAAATCAACAAAACTCCCGTTGTAATTAATTGCGACACACTTCAAGAAATAACAACCCTCCAAACTTATCCAACTTATTTTCCTGATACCTCTAAAAGGCTTGCTATTATTTCTGATATCGACGAGACTATTTTACATTCTCATACCAAATCGGCACCAAAAAGAATTTATACGACTTTATTCAAACCAGCTCATAAAAGAGGAGTGGTAACTTTTACCAAAGAATTATTTCTAGCCTATAGAGCTAAAAACCCAAGATATTATTATGTTTCTAAAAGTGAGGCTAACTTATTTAAAATAATCAGCGAATTTCTAATTTCTAATGATCTACCTAAAGGGATTCTATTGCTTACTCCATATCTAAACTTTAAAAAACTTATCAAAAACCAAAAGGAGCTTGATTTCAAAAAAAACACCATTGAAAAAATCATAACCCTTTCACCTAGCAAAGAATTTATTTTAGTGGGAGACGATTCTCAAAAAGATGTAGAAATTTATACTGATGTTGCAAAAAAATTTCCAAAGCAAATCTCTAGTATATTCATCAGACAAACAAAAAAAACAGTAAATTCAGAAAAACTTAAAAACTGGCAGCTTCTCAAAAACACAGGAGTAAATGCACATTATTTCAAGAAGAAAGAATCCTTTAATCCAAAGCTACTATGAAACTATTGTTTATTGTGAATCCAATCTCGGGTGATATAGATAAGGAACCTTTTTTAGAGGAGGCAAAGGAACTGTGTTCTTTTTATGGAATAAATTTTCTTGTATTTAAAACCACCGGCAAACAGGATACGCTGAAACTAAATAAAATTCTAGATGATTTTAAACCAGACAGGGTTGCTTCTGTTGGAGGAGATGGAACCACTTTGTTTACCGCAATCTCTCTTTTACATGAAAATATCCCAATGGGAATTATCCCACTAGGTTCTGCCAATGGAATGGCAACCGAACTCTATGTTCATCCAGAACCGATCCAAGCTTTAAAAGACATCCTACTTTCTCAAATGATTTATGGTTTAGATCTTTTAAAGGTAAACAAGGAATATTATAGCATGCATATTGGTGATGTTGGTTTGAATGCTAACATTGTAAATGCCTATGAAAAAGACCCCAACCGAGGAATGATTACCTATGCCAAATATTTTTTAGAAGAATTACAAAACTTTTAAAATTTTGATATTGAAGTAAGTACTCCTAAAGAACACATAAAAGATTCCGTTTTTATGGCAGCGATTTGTAATTAGAGAAAATATGGAACGGGAGTACCCTTAAATTTAATAGGAAATCCCATGGATGGAAAATTCGAAATTGTTTTGATGGAACAATTAGACATGACCTCTTTGATCAAAGCCGGACTCTCTGCTTTTAATGAAATGTTTTACACCAATCAACAGAGTAAAACCCTAGTTACTGAATGTGCCACTTTGAAATTTAAAGAACCTCGCTTACTACAATTGGATGGTGAAGTAATCGGAAAATTCAAAACCATTGACATTCAAATTGTCAAGGGAGCTGTTCAACTAATAACTACCAAAGCAAACATGAATATCCAAAATTAAAAAAACTAAAAATTGTTATTATGATATTTATTCTGATTTCTCTTCTAAGCACTATATTAATCAATGGACCCGAACAAATATTTATGGCCACGGATATCGTCAAAGAAATAAAACACAATGTAAAAGATAAAAACAGAAAAACCTATGTGTTGAAAATTATGAAGGAGGCTAAATCTGAAATCAAAGCTTATCAAAAAAATTATGAGAAAAATGAAAAGAAAGTAAAAAAACTATTGAACAAAGACCTGGTCAGCCTAAATGACATAAAAATTATTGTAGATAAAAATTTAGTAACAAGAAAAAAACTACAGCAGCATATGGTAGCTAGCAGACTCTTGGTTCAGGATTCCTTAACGGACAATGAATGGATATTGATTCTTGAAAAAAGCAACACAATTTCTGCAAAGAAAAAAAAGAAAGAATTAAAAAAGCATAAAAAAGATGTAGAAAAGCTAAAAGAGTTTGTAACTGCATTTAAAGATGAAATTAATAAAACTAGCGCTACCCCAACTGCTAAAGGAAAAATAATATCCACATTTGATGCTTTTATCGAAGACTCTAAAAACCAGTTAAAGGTTGCTCAAGAACTTTCTTTTTCTAAAAGTAAAACTTTAAACAACAAATATGCAACACAAGCAGAGTTAACGGATATTTACACCCAACAAAATAATGTGAGAACACAAGTGAGAAATTCCTTCTTTAAACTTTTTGAAATCACTCAAGAAAACACAAACGAAAGAGAATGGGTACAGATAAGAAAGGGACTAAAAACACTATTCAAATAAGGTATGTCCTCCATGGTTATTTAAGCAAAAAACTCTCTAGATAACAACATCTAGAGAGTTTTTTTTTAAAGTGACCGCGAAGGGATTCAAACCCCCAACCCTCAGAGCCGAAATCTGATGCGCTATTCAGTTGCGCCACGCGGCCATTAATAATTTATGCCAACAATTGTTTAACCACTACAGAAATTGTTTTACCGTCTGCTTTTCCAGCCAATTGTTTTGAAGCCATTCCCATCACTTTACCCATATATTTCATACTAGAAGCACCTGTTTGAGAAATAATAGCTGCCACTGCTTCTTTTATCGCCTCCTCACTCATTTGCTCTGGTAAAAACTGGCCAATCACCTCAGCTTGTGCCAATTCTGGAGCAGCCAAATCTTCTCTTCCTTGTTCTGAAAATAAAGCGGCGCTATCTTTACGTTGCTTTACTAATTTCTGTACTAGTTTTAATTCTTGATCCTGAGTCAACGCTTCTTTGGCTCCACTTTCTGTTTGTGCCAATAAAATTGCCGATTTAACAGCTCTTAACGATTCTAAAGCAACCGTATCTTTTGATTTCATCGCTTCTTTTAACTTGACCATTAATTCTTTTTGTAAACTCATTTTCTATCTATTTAATTATACTATTAAAACTTTTCTTAATGCGACCGTAAATATAAACAATTCACATATCCAATAAAATAAAAAACCCGCTATATGGCGGGCATTTTAATCTGTAGGGATAAATTTATTAATCTACATTATCATGTAGAAATGAATTATTAGACCTCAATTGAATTTCATCATTATCATCGATACTTAATGTTGTTCTAGATTGAGTTGTATCAGAAGAATTCACATCATCTAAATCCACACCATTTCTTTTATAAGCCGGTACTTTTTCTATATCCTCAATGTTTTGCGGTACATTATTGTTAAACTTATAGTTGAATTTTTTCATTTTTTCTCTCCTACTGTTCGCAGTTTGTTGAATTTCTGAAATTGTAGCATCCAAAGGACTTACCTCTTTCGCTCCAATTACTTCCATATCATCTACAACCACCTCTTCTTGTTTCTTAAGAGTTATTTCTAACTCTTCATCTACAGGAGTTTCAACAGCAACAGGTTTGACCTCTTCATGATCCACTACCTTTATATTATTAATATCAAAAGTAGAGGCATTTTTTATCGTTGGCTGAATGTCAAAATCCTCTAAACTATAACGAATCGTTTGTGGCTCTTCTGCCTTAACTTCAATATGACCATGAACCTTAATTTCATTGATATCCAATGGCTTTTTTTCTTCTTCAATCGTATCCTCTAGCGTAAATCTTTTAATCTCCTCTTCTTTCGGAGTTTCAGCAACAACAGGTTTTACCACCTCATGATCTACTACTTCAATTCCGTTGATAAAATCTTCTACACTGTCATCTAAACTAAAATATACAGGTTCTTCTGTTGGCTTAGATTCTTCTACTTCGGCCTTCACTTCCTCAGCTCCTACTACATCCATATCAAATAAAAGATCCATCTGTACTGGCTTTTCTTCAATATTTTCTTCTTGCTTTATTAATGCTGGTTCCTTTTCAGAAGTCACCTCTTTAATTTCAAAATCTTCTTCTGAAAAATCAGAAAGATCATGTAAAATTTTATCTGATTTTATTTCTTCAAACTCAACATCTAAATTCTGAATAAGATTTGTAGTTTTCACAATCTGATTTGGAACTTCTTCTTCTTCCTCACCTAGCTCATAAACAATTTTACTATCCTCTACAGGAACCTCCTTTTGTCTATTTAATATCTGATTTTTTAAAGAATTTTTCTCTTCAAAACTATAAATAGCTTTTTGTTCATCCTCCAAAGTGTGAATCACTTTTTTAACTTCAATATCAGAAATTGTCCCTTGTTGATCAGCAGCAAAACCAGTAGCTACAACAGTTAAAGAAATTTCATCTTCTAAATCGTCATCCTCACCGACACCCATAATAATATTAGCATCATAACCAGCTTCAGTTTGAATAAAATCATTGATTTCTCCAATCTCATCCAAAGTAACTTCTACCTTACCAGAAATAATTAGTAGCAGAACATTTTTAGCTCCCGTAATTTTATTATCATTTAATAAAGGTGAATCTAAAGCTTTTACAATCGCATTTTTTGCTCTGTTTGTTCCTGCTTCTTTCGCTGACCCCATAATGGCAGTACCACTGTTAGATAAAACAGTTTTTGCATCATGTAAATCAATATTTTGCTTGTAGTGATGTGTAATAACTTCAGCAATTCCTCTTGAAGCCGTTGACAGCACCTCGTCAGCTTTTGAGAACCCTGCTTTGAAACCTAAGTTTCCATATACTTCTCTAAGTTTATTGTTATTGATAACAATTAAAGAATCTACATTCTGACGCAACTCGTCTACTCCTTTTTGAGCTTGCTGCGTACGCATTCTTCCTTCAAACTGAAAAGGCATTGTAACAATACCTACAGTAAGGATATCCATATCTTTTGCAATCTTAGCAATGATTGGAGCAGCTCCTGTACCAGTACCACCACCCATTCCAGCGGTAATGAAAACCATTTTTGTTTGCGTTGTAAGGATGCTTCTAATTTCCTCCAAACTTTCTTTGGCAGCCTCTTCACCTACATCAGGATTGGCACCTGCACCAAGTCCAGAGGTTAAAGAAACTCCTAGTTGGATTTTGTTTGGGATTGGACTATTTTCCAAGGCTTGTGCATCTGTATTACAGATGACAAAATCCACCCCTTTTGTATTTTGCTGAAACATGTGGTTTACAGCATTGCTTCCACCACCACCTACACCAATAACTTTTATTGTGTTAGATTGTGACTTTGGCATATCAAATGAAATGTTATCGAATTCTGTGCTGCTCATAATAACGGGTTCTTTTTGACGATTAAATGGTTATTTTTTTCTTTTTCTGCTATTCTGCGTTATCTAAAAAATCTCTAAATCTCTCAGAGAATTTCTCGAAAATTGACTTCTTTGGTGTTGGAGGTGCTATTGGCTCCGACTTAGGCTTCTCATTTTCTTGCTCTTGATTTTCCTCTGAAACAACTTCTTCCTCAACATCGTCCTCTCCCCCTAAATTGAATTGCTCACGCTCCGGAACTTCTGCTCTCTCCTTCTTTTCTTGCTTTTCCAAACCTTCCATAAGCAAACCAACTGCGGTTGCAAATGTTGGGCTACTTAAAGTTTCATCAGAACCTCCTGCCAAATGCTCGTTCGGATAACCAATTCTGGTATCCATCCCTGTAATATATTCTACCAACTGCTTTAAATGTTTTACCTGAGCGCCCCCGCCAGTCAAAACAATTCCTGCTATTAGTTTTCCTTTTTGAGTTTCATGCCCATAGTTTTTAATCTCTAAGTACACTTGCTCTATTATCTCCGTTACTCTTGCATGAATAATTTTTGATAAATTCTTTAATGTTATTTCTTTTGGTTCTCTTCCTCGCAATCCAGGAATAGAAACAATTTCATTTTCTTTATTTTCTCCAGGCCATGCTGAACCAAACTTTACTTTCAAAAGTTCTGCTTGCTTTTCAATAATCGCACAACCTTCTTTGATATCCTCTGTAATAACATTTCCTCCAAAAGGAATTACTGCTGTATGACGAATAATTCCATCTTTAAAAATGGCAAGATCCGTGGTACCACCACCTATATCAATCAAAGCTACTCCGGCTTCTTTTTCTTCCTGACTTAAAACTGCTGATGCCGATGCTAAAGGTTCTAAAGTAATTTCAGACAAATCTAAGCCTGCACTTTTAACACAACGACCAATATTTTTTATGGAAGAAACCTGTCCTACAACCACATGAAAATTTGCCTCCAATCTACCTCCATACATACCAATTGTTTCTTTGATATGCTCTTGGCTATCTACTTTAAAATCTTGTGGCAATACATGAATAATCTCTTCCCCAGGTAACATCACCAATTTATGCACTTGATTGATCAAATCATCAATATCAGACTCATCAATCACTCTATCTGCATCATCTCTTGTGATATAATCACTATGATGTAAACTACGGATATGCTGTCCTGCAATTCCTACCACCACATCATTAACATCATAACCAGAAACATTTTCTGCTTCTTCAACAGCTTGCTGGATAGATAAAATAGTTTGGGTAATATTGTTTACAACACCTCTTTTTACCCCCAGACTTTTTGCCTTTCCTATTCCTAAAATCTCAAGTTTCCCATATTCATTCTTGCAACCGATAATGGCTACAATTTTTGTAGTTCCAATATCTAATCCAACTGAGAAAGTCTTTTTTTCCATAATTTAATTCTTTGTACAAACAACCTGGTTGTTGAATTTTAAATTAATCGATTTATATTTTTCCAACTCATTACTCTGAATTACTTCGTTGTAAAAAGCCTCTAATTTTTTAAACTTAACATTCAAATCTTCAATTTTTCCAATTTGAATCTCTTGATCATATTTTCTAGTTCTTAGTACGTAATTGTTGATGGATTTTTTATGCACACCAACGATTAAATTTGACAAAAATCTGTCGTCGTTTATTTTAGTCACAAGACTATAAATAGACGCTAAATCCTCCTCAACTACATTCCCTGAAACCAGCAAAACTCTAGCAGAATAATTCACAGACAAAGGCATCTTAACGCCCTGCTTATCAATATAGTGAACATCCTCTCCGCTATGAATCCTCGCTATAGGGGTACGCTGCGTAATCACTGTTTTTACAACACCATCTATTGACATAAAGACTTTCACCTTTTCAACAAGTGGATTCTGAAACACAACACTTTCCAATTCATGTAAATTTATTAAGGATTTTGGCTGGTTTTTAAGCTCCCCAATTTTTTGTATTAACAATTTATTAACCATTTCATGAGAAAGAAACAAATTCGCTCCATTTGCAAATTCCACGATAGGTTCCTGCACCAACTTAGCTCCATTTCTCTGAGAACCAAACCCGTACAAAAAAGCCACTATCACTAGCAAAACAAAGCTTTTTATGTAAACAATATATCTTTTCATTTCAAATTAATTAGCCAACACTATACAAAAAAACCTTATCACAACTCCAATTTAAACTGTTCAGAAACTTCCTCTATCAAAACACCAATATCCCCAGCACCCATCATGACTACCACATCGGCATTAGCTTTTTTTAGCTCCCTGTAAACATTAATTTTATCAACAATTTTTTTCTCCTTTTTCTCAATTTTCCCTAACAACCAATCAGAAGTAACTCCTTCTATCGGCAATTCTCTTGCAGGGTAAATATCCAACAATAATAGCTCGTCAAATCTAGCCAAACTTTTTGCAAATTCCTCAACAAAATCGTTCGTTCTGCTATATAAATGTGGCTGAAAAACGCCTACTACCTTTTTATTTGGATACATTTCAGAAACGGCATCTGCAACTGCTTCAATTTCAGTAGGATGATGCGCGTAATCGTCAATCAATACAAAGTCATTTGTTTTGATTTTATACGAAAATCTTCTTTTTACACCTCTAAAACTCTTCAAAGCTTCCGCGATAGCATCCAGAGGCAAACCATATTGTTCCGCCAATGCCACTGCTGCTAAAGCATTTGATAAATTATGTCTTCCTGGCAATGCAAACTCAATATTTTGTTGCATCGAAACAGGTGTTTTTATAGTAAAACTATAAGCTCCATTTTCAACTTTAATATCTGATATCTGATAATCCGCTTCTTCTCCCACAGCATAAGTCAACCCCTCCAACGGCAATCCTTTGCACACAATCAAACGGTCGGTAACCTTTTCTGTAAATTCTCTGAATGAATTTTCCAATACTTTCTTTTCACCATAGATATCCAAATGATCTGCATCCATTGAAGTCACACATGCTAAATTCGGAGACAACTGTAAAAAAGAACGATCAAATTCATCCGCCTCTACCACAGACACTTTATCTGATCCTAAGATCAAATTAGAGCTATAATTTTCTGTTATTCCACCTAAAAATGATGTAGCACCCGTACCCGTAGCTTTCATAATATGACCTAATATAGAAGAGGTTGTAGTTTTACCATGTGTACCTGCAACCCCTAAACAAAAGGTGTTTTTAGTAATTTCTCCTAAAACTTGTGCTCTTTTTAATGTCGTAAAATCAGCACCTAGAAAAAAGTTCAACTCGCTATGGTCTTTTGGTACTGCTGGAGTATATACAATCAAAGTTCCAGCACTTTCCTTAAACACTTCAGGAATCAACTCTAAAGAATCTTCAAAGTGAATTTCAGCACCTATCTCAACCAATGCACCTGTTATCTCTGTTGGCACCTTATCATAACCGGCCACTTGCTTTCCATTTGCACAAAAATACTTAGCAATAGCAGACATTCCAATCCCGCCAATACCTATAAAATAAACCCTATGTATTTTTTCTAAATTCAATTCAATTCTTTTTTAACTCAATAATTCTTTCAAGCTCATTCACTATGGTCTCTGTTGCATTTGGCAACGCCAAAGATTTGATATTCTCGGTCAACCTTTTCTGCAACTCTTCATCTTTTATCAACTCCTTAAAAACAGTTTCAAAAGAGGAAATATTAGATTCCTTTATCATCAATGCCGCATTTTCATGAACCAATGCCAAAGCATTTTTTGTTTGATGATCCTCTGATACATTAGGAGACGGAATAAAAACCGTAGGCTTACCTACGATACATAACTCCGAAATAGAACTTGCTCCTGCACGACTGATGATAAAATCTGCCGCGGCATAAGCCAAATCCATTTCTGCTAAAAACGCATGTGTCTGCACTCCGTCTTTCGCATTGTATTTTTTATACTCATCGATATAAAACTTACCCGTTTGCCAAATAATCTGAACTCCACTTTCATCCAAAAATTCCAACGATTCAGCAATCAATTTATTTACGGCACGAGCCCCTAAACTTCCACCAATCACCAACAAGGTTTTTTTATTCGTATCCAGATTGAAAAAATCAATCCCTGCATCTCGTTTTGAATCTACTGTCAATAAATTTTGACGGACTGGATTTCCTGTTTTTGTTATTTTTTCCTTTGGAAAAAAACGATCCAAACCATCATAAGCCACACAAATAGAATTTGCCTTTTTAGACAATAATTTATTGGTAATCCCTGGGTATGAATTTTGTTCCTGAATCAAAGAAGGTATGTTTTTACTTGAGGCAACATACAAAACTGGACCACTAGCAAAACCTCCTGTCCCAACCACAACATCTGGCTGAAACTCTTTAACTATTTTTTTAGATTTCCAAACACTGCTTAACAACTTTAACGGAAATGATAAATTATCTACCGTTAATTTTCTTTGTATCCCAGAAATCCACAAACCTTTTATTTTATAACCAGCGCTCGGAACCTTTTCCATCTCCATACGATCTTGTGCACCTACAAATAGAAATTCAGCCGACGGATATCGCTTTTTTATTTCATTTGCAATTGCAATCGCGGGATAAATATGACCTCCGGTACCCCCACCACTGATTAATACTTTCATTTCTTTATTTTTTTAATCATGTATTGTTTCATGCAGTATAGACAAAGGATCTTCATTCTCCTCTTCTAACTGCTCTTCTGTTACCTCATTCGCTGAAGAAACACTTAATATTATCCCCAATCCAAAACAGGTCATCCAAATAGACGTTCCACCACTACTAATCAACGGCAACGTCTGACCCGTAACCGGCAATAAATTTGTAGCTACCGCCATATTAGTCATCGCCTGAAAAATAATTGGGATCCCAATGGAGATCACCAACATCGTCCCAAAAACGGTTCCAGCTTTCTTTGCCGCAATCAAAATTCTCATCAACAACAGAAAATAAAACACCAATATGACCAATCCTCCAATCAAGCCATACTCTTCTATGATAATAGCATAAATAAAATCTGATGACGATTGTGGTAAAAAATTCTTCTGAACACTTTTACCCGGACCTCTTCCTCCTACACCACCAGTAGCTATAGCTATTTTCGCTTTTTCTACTTGATAACCTTCCGTCTCGTTTGGATCAGAAAAACTTTCAATTCTACTTTGCCAGGTATTTACCCTGTTTGGCATAGCATCTGGAAAAGCTTTGGCTATCAAAATAAAAATACTCAGCGCAGCAATCCCCATTCCTAATATATATAGTATATACTTTACGGGATATCCACCCAGATACACTAAAATCAAAATCACAAAAAATATAATTGCTGTAGTGGAGAAGTTTGCCGGTAATATCAATACTAAGGCTAACCCTACTGGCAACCATAGCTGCAACAAACTTTCCTTAAAAACGATCACCTTATTTCTATTTCTAGAAATATACCTAGCAACATACACCATCAACACCAAAGCCGCCAATGTAGAAGTCTGAAAACCAACTCCAACTATAGGAACCCGAATCCATCTACTCGCATTGGCTCCTCCAATTGTTTTTCCTTGTGAAAGCGTAAATATAAGCAGCGCAATAACCACAGGATACAATAAAACAGCACCTCCACTAAAATACCTATAGGGTATTTTATGCACTCCAAACATGATTGCAAATCCCATCAAAAGAAGTGCAGCATGCTTGATCAAGTGCCCAAATGTTGATCCATTCCCAACAACATACACCAAGTTTGTACTAGCACTATAAACTGGCATAAACGAAAATATTGCCAACATAGCCACTAAGGCCCAGATGACTCTATCTCCCTGAAGATGTTTGAATAAACTTTGGATCATTCTATCTCTATTTTACAAGTGTCTTACAGCATTTTTAAACTGCCTTCCTCTATCTTCGTAACTCTCAAACAAATCAAAACTAGCACAAGCTGGCGACAACAATACATTATCTCCTTTTGAGCCTAATTTATAGGCCATTTTCACAGCCTCTTCTGCACTGGTCGTTTCGATTAACAAATCAACCATTCCGTCAAATGTTTGCATAATCTTTGCATTATCCACACCCATACAGATGATTGCTTTTACTTTCTCTCTTACCAACGGCATCAAATCTAAATAATCATTCCCTTTATCAACACCACCAACAATCCACACCGTAGGAGCCTCCATACATTCCAAAGCATAAAATGTGGCATTGACATTGGTCGCTTTTGAGTCATTTATATATTGAACCCCATTTATTTTTAAGACTTTTTCCAGACGATGCTCTGCTCCTTCAAAATCCTCCAAACTCTCTTTGATTACTTGTTTACGTGCCTTCATCATTTGTGCTGCCAATGATGATGCCATCGCATTTTTTGTATTGTGTTTTCCTTTAGTTGCTAGTTTAGAAATATCCATTATTAAAATTTCTTTGTTTAGTTCTGTTTGTATTTTATTATCGTAAACACACGCTCCGGGAACACCTTTATTTTCACTCAATGAAAATGGCACCAACTGCGCTTTTACTTCATGACTTGCAAGCCATTTTATTATTTCAATATCATCCGCATCATAAATCAAATAATCTCTTTCTGTTTGATTTTTTGTAATCAAGAACTTTGATGCGATATAGTTCTCGTATTTATAATCATATCTATCCAAATGATCTGGAGAGATATTTGTAATCACCGCAATATGTGGTGCAAAATCAACGATTCCATCTAACTGAAAACTACTCAACTCTAACACATAACTATCATAATTTTCAGCAGCCACTTGCAAGGCAAAACTATCACCGATATTACCAGCCATTCCGCAATTCAAGCCAGCTTTTTTCAATATATGATGCAACATCATTGTTGTGGTCGTCTTTCCATTTGAACCAGTTATACCGATCAAAGTAGCCTCCGTAAACTGAGCTGCAAATTCAATTTCTGAAATAACGCTAATTCCTTTTTCTCTCAGACTTACAACCAAAGGAACCGTATCTGGAATCCCCGGACTTTTCATGACTACATCTGCATTTTCTATCTTATCCAGCGTATGAGTACCAGACTCATATTCTATTTGATACTTCTCAAGAACCTCTTTGTAGTTGTCTTTTATAACTCCTCTATCAGAAACAAAAACGTCATAGCCTTTTTCTTTAGCCAGCACAGCAGTTCCAACACCACTCTCTCCTCCACCAAGTACAACAATTCTTTTCATGCTTTTTCTATACCTATCTTAATTTCAATGTCACAACAGTTACTACCGCCAACAACAAACCAATAATGATAAATCGTGCTACTATTTTCGACTCATGGTAACCAGACTTTTGATAATGATGATGCAAAGGCGCCATCTTAAAAATTCTCCTACCCTCACCATATTTCTTACGTGTATATTTAAAATATCCAACCTGCAAAACCACGGAGAAATTCTCTATAAAAAAGATTCCAGCCAATACCGGAATCAATAATTCTTTACGCGTTGCAACTGCAATTACTGCAATAATTGCCCCTATAGTTAGACTCCCTGTATCACCCATAAACACCTGTGCTGGATAGGTATTGTACCATAAAAACCCTACTAATCCTCCAGAAAAAGCACTGATAAACACCACCATCTCACCGGAATGAGGGATATACATAACATCTAAATAATTAGCAAAAATGATATTCCCAGAAACCCAAGCAAAAACTCCCAAAGTGAGCACTATAATCACCGAAGTACCTGCCGCTAAACCGTCAATCCCGTCGGTTAAATTAGCACCGTTTGACACTGCTGTCACGATAAAAATCACAATTGGAATAAATATTAGCCAACCCCATTTTTTAGAGGTATCTCCCATCCATTCTGTAATTACAGAATAATCAAGCTCATTATTTTTCAAGAAAGGAAGTGTCGTTTTAATAGCTTTGGTTTCCTCTCCAAACACTTTTGGAATTCCACTATCTGTAACCATTTGAATTTCTGCCGCAGGTAACTTTTCTTTCATAGTCACCTTAGGATTAAAAAACAACATTCCACCAACAATAACTCCTAATCCTACTTGCCCTAAAACCTTAAATTTTCCTTTTAGACCCTCTTTATCTTTTTTGAATACTTTAATATAGTCATCCAAAAAACCAATGGATCCCATCCAAAGTGTCGTTACCAAAAGAATAATGATATAAATATTATCAACCTTTGCAAACAACAGCACCGGAATCAAGGTGGCAAAAATAATAATAAGACCTCCCATCGTTGGAGTACCAGCCTTTTGTACCTGCCCCTCTAATCCAAGATCACGAACAGACTCTCCAATCTGTTTTTTTCTTAAAAAATTAATCATTCGCTTCCCATAAATCGTAGAAAGCAACATTGAAAAAATAAACGCCATTGAAGCCCTAAACGAAATATACTGGAACACACCGGCTCCAATTAAATCGTAGTTTGCTTTTAGGTAATCAAATAAGTAATACAGCATGTGGTTATTTTTTTTATTTTTCTAATGCTATTAATATTTCTTTTATAATCTCTTTATCATCGAAGTGATGTTTCACTCCTTGAATATCTTGGTAATCTTCATGTCCTTTTCCAGCAACCAAAACAATATCACCCTGACTTGCCAATTTCAAAGCCGTTTTGATAGCTTGTTTTCTATCTAAAATAGAAAGCACTTTTTTATCATCTTCTTTGGAAACACCTTCCTCTATTTGATCAATGATAGATTGGGGATCTTCAAACCTAGGATTGTCAGATGTAAACACTACTTGATCACTCATAGCCGCAGCTATATTTCCCATTTTACTTCTTTTCGAGGTATCTCTATCACCTCCACAACCTACGACGGAAATCAAATTTTCCTTTGTAGAACGAATCCCTGCAATAGTTCCTAAAACATTCCGCAAGGCATCAGGCGTATGTGCATAATCCACAATCGTTACAATTCCTGTTTTAGAAATAGCATATTGAAATCTTCCGTTAACACTTTCAAGCTGACTCATCAACAACAAAACTGAATCGTGTTCCAAACCTAATTCTACAGCAACTCCATATATCGCCAAAAGATTAGAAACATTAAACTCTCCAATCAACTGTACCCACACTTCACTATTCTGAATCTGCAATAACATTCCAGAAAAGCTTTTCTCCAATACCCTAGCTTTATAATCAGCCATAGATTTTAGGGCATAACTTATTTTTTTAGCCTTTGTGTTCTGTAAAAGAATATTCCCATTCTTATCATCGGCATTTGTTAGAGCAAAAGCATCTTTAGATAAATCATCAAAAAATTTCTTTTTCACATCTCTATACTCAGCAAATGTTTTATGATAATCCAAATGATCATGCGATAAATTGGTAAAAACTCCTCCATCAAACTGCAAGCCTTCCGTTCTACATTGATGAATCCCATGAGAACTCACCTCCATAAAACAATGGGTCACACCCGCATCCAACATCTTGCTTAAATAACTATTTATAGTTACCGAATCCGGGGTCGTATGTGTTGCATCAAAAGATTCTGATCCAATTTTTATTTTTACAGTAGAAAGCAAACCAGCTTTTAAACCCGCTTTCTGAAACAAGTCATATAACAAAGTAGCAACTGTAGTTTTACCATTGGTACCGGTTACCCCTACTAATTTTAATTTCGAAGACGGGTTGTCATAAAAATTAGAAGCTAGGTGCGCTAATGCGACATCACTATTAGCCACTTTCACATAAGTTACTCCGTCCACTAATTCGTTTGGCAACTCGTGACAAACTATAACAGTAGCTCCAAGATCAATCGCTTTTCCAATAAACAAATGACCATCAAAAGCAGTTCCTTTTTGAGCTACAAAAAGAGCGTCAGCCACTATTTTTCTAGAATCAAAAACTATAGCCACAACAGACACATCTGCAGCACCAATTTGATCCAAAACAGCAACTCCATCAAGTATTTCGCTCAATATCTTCATTTAGCTTAATTTCAAAATTATTGTAGACCCTTTTACAAGTTTCTTTCCTTTTCTAATAGACTGACTCTTTACCTTTCCAACACCCTCAAAAACAACCTTCATTCCTAAATTCTCAAGAACTGAAACAGCATCCATTCCCGCCATACCTCTAACATCAGGCATAATTTTCAAATCTTTTTGCAACAATGTATAATACGATTCTGAATCAACCGCCAACTCTTCAATCTCTGGCGTTTTATTCTCTACTTCCTTTTTTATAGGAGCAGAAGCATACATCTTTTGCGCAATTTTTTTGAAAACTGGAGCTGCAACAGTAGCACCATAATATCCTTTCTTTTTATCCGGATTATGCACCACTACAATACAAGAATATTTTGGAGCTTCAGCAGGGAAAAAACCTGCAAAAGAAGCGGTATACTCTTTATTAGAATACCCTCCTGAATGATATTTACCATTTGCATCAGTATAAGACGGAACATATTTTTTTGCCGTTCCTGTTTTTCCGGCCATCGAAAAGTTTGGTGTATAGATATTTGTAGCAGTCCCTTGCTCTACAACTTTTTCCAACACCCTTCTTAATTTCTTTACTGTCTCCATTGAAGCGATACTAGGGTTGATTACTTTTGGTTCAAACACCTTATCTACCTTTCCTTCTGTCCTAAGAGCACTTACAAACCTAGGCTTCACCATAACCCCATCATTTGCAATAGCATTATAAAAAGTTAATATTTGCAATGGCGTTAATGATATACCATAACCCCAAGCCATCCACTCTAGAGAAATACCATTCCAACGTTTTTTATCTTTAGGAGAAGGAATATAGGGAGCACCTTCACCTTTAATCTCAAGTCCAATTTTTGACCCAAGACCAATTTCATGAACCGCATCTACAAATTTTTGCGGATCCTTTTTATAATGCTTCTGAATCAATTTCACTATTCCAACATTAGAAGAAACCTCAATTACCCTACTGGCAGAAATCTCACCATAGCCACCTCTATGAGAATCTTCAACTTTTTTTCTATGGATATAGATGCGTCCTTTTTCAGTATCTACAACAGTACTCGTATCAATAACTTTATCCTCTAAAGCAATCAGCAAACTAGCAACTTTAAATGTTGAACCTGGCTCATGAGACTCCCAAACAGCATAATTTCTTTTTTCATAATACTTACCTTTTGAAGTCCTCCCCAAATTTGCAATCGCTTTTACAGAACCTGTCTTAGTCTCCATTACGATTACACAGCCATGATCCGCCTCAAACTTCTCCAATTGCTCTAACAAAGCATGATGCGCAATATCCTGAACATTGATATCAATAGTGGTAATCACATCACTCCCATCCTTAGGCTCTACCTCATTATTATCATTGATAGGTTTCCATTGATTTTTGGCGATTTTCTGTTTCATACGCCAACCCAAACTTCCTTCTAAATAATCCGTATATGCACCTTCGATACCTACTTCACCACGATAATCATCATAACCAATGGTACGCTCTGCAATTTTCCCGATAGGATGCTCACGAACTGTTCTTTGTTCTGTAATGAACCCCCCTTTATAAAGACCCAATCGAAAAATCGGAAAACTCTTTACTTTTAAATAGTCCATATATCCAAGATTCCTAGCAACAAACAAATACCTGTTTCTAGTTCTTCTCGCTTTTCTAAAATAAGATTGATAATAAGAAGTGGATTTCCCAAACATTTCCGACATCGCTTCAGACAAACCGTGAATGTTTTTCTCAAAAACTTCATCTTTCACAGTAACAACATCCATTCGGATATCATATTTTGACATTGAGGTTGCCAATAAACTCCCTCTAGCCGAAACAACATTTCCTCTATTGTAAAAAATTGTATCTTTTCTGATAGTCCTATGGGCGGACATATCTCGATACTTATCACCCTCAAGATACTGAATACGAGCTATTTTAATAAAAATCACCAACAAAAAAAGAGTCATCAAGACAACTACTATAGATAGTCTACTTAATATGCCTTTTTGTTCCGTACTCACTTTAGTTAGATTTTGCTGTTACTTTGATTTTTATTGGCGGTGTTTTTGGAGACGCCAAGCCCCTCTCTTTTAATTTCTCTCTTACAGAGGATTCCATCTTCATCCTTGTCAAATAAGTTCCGGAATCTATATACAAGGATTTCAATTTTTTCATTTCCTTATTCATACTGGCAATTTCCATTACTTTCCGATCAGCATTATGAGAACTTGTAATCATGAACAATAAGAGAAATACAACAAAGACGATGATTCTCCAGTTTTTAAAAGCACCTTCATCAACTAAAAACCCACCTTTTAAAACGTCGTAAATCTTCATCTTACTTCTTTTTTTTCAAGGTAGCAATACGAAGCTTTGCACTTCTTGCTCTGTTGTTAATTTTAATCTCTTCGCGAGTGGGAACAATCATTTTCCCAACATTTTTTAATGGAACATCTATATTTCCATAAAAATCTTTTTCTGGCTCCCCTTCAAACAAACCGTTTTTAATAAAACGTTTCACCAACCTGTCTTCTAGCGAATGGTAAGAAATTACACTTAACCTACCATTCACCTCCAACAACTTAGGGGTTTGTAGCAAAAACTCTTTCAAAACTTCCAATTCTTGATTGACCTCAATTCGAAACGCTTGAAAAATCTGTGCTAATATTTTATGTTCTTTTGCTTTAGGTAAAAACTGCTGTAAAACTTCTTTCAACCTAAAACTAGTTACAATCTTTTCTTCTTCTCTATGCCCCACTATTTTCGCTGCCAACGCTCTAGCATTTCTCAACTCACCATATTGAAACAAAACATTACTCAATTGCTCTTCTGTATACGTATTCACAATTGTATAAGCAGATAATTCATCTGACTTGTTCATTCTCATATCTAACTCAGCATCAAAACGAGTTGAAAAACCACGTTCCGCTTCATTAAATTGATGCGATGAAACACCTAAATCACCAAGAATCCCATCCACTTTAGTCACCCCATAAAAACGAAGAAACCTAGATATATATCTAAAATTCTCTTGAATCAAAACAAAGCGCTCATCATCAATAATATTTCTTTGCGCATCTGGATCCTGATCAAAAGCAAATAACTTCCCATTCTCTCCTAAACGACTTAATATCTCTCTTGAATGACCTCCACCACCGAAAGTAACATCCACATAAATACCATCTGGCTTGATTACCAATGCATCTACACTTTCTTTCAATAAAACTGGATTATGATATCCTTCCATCTCCTTCATTAATTATCGTTCCCATCACATCCTCTGCCAACTCCGCAAAATCAACAGCCACCTCATCAATGGCTTGCTCATATTTATCTTTATCCCAAATTTCAATAATCGAAATTGCCGAAGACATCACCACCTCTTTGGTAACCCCTGAAAAAGTCAATAAATCTTTTGGAATCAGCAACCTTCCTGTTGCATCTAAATCAATCCTTTTAACCCCAGCAGTAAAACGACGTATAAAATCATTATTCTTTTTCACAAAACGATTCAATCCGTTCATCTGAGCCATCACAGCATTCCACTCCTTAATAGGATACAATTCTAAACAAGGCTGAAAAACCGATCTTTTCAACACAAAACCTTCATGCAAAACAGGATCCAACTGCTTCTTTAATGCAGATGGCAAAAGCATCCTCCCCTTAGAGTCTGCCTTACATTCATATGTTCCTACGATACTTTCCAAGTCTTGATATCTGAGCTTATAGAATTCAAAAGTAAGAATTATTTACCACAATTTCCCACAATCCTCCACTTTGTTAATAAGTTCTGTCATTTTCTCCCTGCGTACTCAAGAACTTAACGCAACAAATCTAAATTAATAGATTTGTAATTATGTTACGTAAAAAAATGGTCGACTTACACTCAAAGAAAGAATCCAAATTGAGACTCTTTTGAATGAAAATAAGTCTAAAGCTTACATCGCGAAAACTCTTAAAAGAGCT
>JGI20156J14371_10001351_pt1 | contig 20194 bp, 28 predicted proteins | sample COG_06_FD_14371 | JGI IMG/M metagenome (IMG submission 14371)
GATAAAGTAATTGCAGATAGTTTAGAAGCGTTAATAGGTGCAATTTATTTAGATCAGGGATTTAATGTTACAGAGAAATTCATCTTGAACCAGTGGAGTGAACATATTTTAGCAAGTGTAGTTACTCAAATTGACGCTAAAACAAAATTACAAGAATATTCTTTAAAAATTTTCAAAAACTTACCCATATACAAATTGATCTCAAATACAGGACCAAGACATAAACCATTATTTAAAGTTGCAGTTAAAATAAAAAACACTAAATTTTTTACCAGTAGTGGAAGTTCAAAAAAAGATGCAGAACAAAATGCTGCAAATTTATGTTTAGAAAGTGTAATTAAAAAATGAATTGGGATGATACAGGATTTTTACTAAAATTTATGTTAATTATAATTCAAGAAATGTTAATAGAATCGGTTATTTTAAAATAGAAATTTTAAAAGCTCTCACACCACTTTATTTTGATCATAATCAGAAATTATCATGTATAGCATCTGCCATGCACTTAGTAAAACTTCTTACAGCTGAGGCACAAACAAATAAAGAAATTTTTAATTTAATAGATGATTTTTTTAAAATATTGGATTTTGATACATGGATTAAAAAATATATTTTTTGGGAATTAGAAATATTAAGATTAGTTGGTTACGATCTAGAACTTAAAAATATTGTTACTAGTGAAATTATAAATAATGAGACCAGTTATTATGTAAGCTCTTCTAAAGAAAAGAAAATAGTTCCGAATTTTTTAATTGAAGATAATAATGAAAAAATAGATATAAAAACATTATTAAAAGGTTTTAAATTAGTAAGTGACTATCTTGAAAAAAGTATTTTACGGCCAAATAACATTAGCTATCCAAGCTCACGACTAGTTTTTTTAAATTCTTTAAAATAGTTTATTCGATAAGTTGGTTAATTCTATCTGCATAGTAACTCACTATTGCGTTTGCTCCCGCTCTTTTAAAAGATATTAAACTTTCTATAATAGAACTTTTATCAATTAACTTTTTATTAATTCCATTACTCAAAAGACTATATTCACCAGATACTTGATAGGCAAAAACTGGTATTTTAAAATTGTCTTTTACTAATTTAATTATATCTAAATAGGGCATACCAGGCTTAACCATAACCATATCTGCTCCTTCTTTGATATCAAGTGAAACTTCTCTTAAGGCTTCATTACTATTTCTAAAATCCATTTGATAATTTTTTTTATTACCTTTAAGTAAACCTTTTGATCCGACCGCATCTCTAAATGGTCCATAAAAGCTTGAAGCATATTTTACAGCATATGAAAGTATTTGAACCATCTCATAGCCTTCTTTATCTAAAGATTTCCTAATTTTTCCTATTCTTCCATCCATCATGTCAGATGGAGCAAGTACATCACATCCCATTTGAGCCTGTACTAACGATTGTTTAACTAAAATTTGTATTGTTTCATCATTTAAAACATAACCGGATTTTAACAATCCATCGTGACCATGAGAAGTGTAAGGATCTAAAGCAACATCACACATGATCCCAATTTCATTTTTGTATTTTTTTTTAATATACTGAATGGCTTTACATACAAGATTATCTTCATTCAAAGCTTCTGAGCCTATATCATTTTTAATATTCGATCTTGTATGCGGAAATAATGCAACCATAGGTATTTTATTTTTGATTGCTTTATCTAGAATAATTCCAAGTTTATCCACTGTATATCTATAAACATCAGGCATTGTTTTAATTGATTGTTTTTTATTTTTTCCATCAATTAAGAATATCGGTAATATAAAATCGCTTGTTGAAAGGCTATTTTCTTGAATTAATCTTCTTGACCAATCATTCTTTCGACTGCGTCTAAGTCTCAAATTTGGGTAATTTCCTGTTATCATTTTTTTAAACTATTTATAAAATGCGACAAATGTATTATACAAATATATCTTAAAATAGGTAATAAACAATTTATATGAAATTAGATTTTAGTGATTTTCAAAAACAAGACCTCAAGTTTGATATAAATAAACTCAAAAAAGCTTACCACGAGATTTTAAAGATTAAAAATTTTGATGGTCCAGAAGGAATTTCTAATTTTGGTGCTATTTCATTAACACAAATTCCTGGTGATCCAGATTCAATTAAAGGCCATAAAGCAAGGGGAGTTTTTTGGACAAAACCAAACTCTACAGGAAAAGAAGTTATTAGAGATGTGAGTATTGATGAGTCAGCCTACTCAGAATTTATTGAAGATTATAAAAACACTTATTTTAAGGAAGTATTTGATATTCTTTCTTCAAGATATAAGTTGGGTAGAGTTAGAATTTTATTAAAACAACCTAGGTCAACTTTAAGTTGGCACAGAGATCCTGAACCTAGGTTACACATACCAATCATAACTAATCCTGGTTCAATAATGGTTGTTGATAACGTTGCAAAACATTTACCTGCGGATGGTTCAGTTTGGATAACTAACAATACAAAATATCATAATGCTTTTAACGGTGGAGAAGAAAATAGAATCCACTTAGTTGCCTGTGTTTTAGACCATAAATTTAATTAGCTTGAAAAAAATATTTTTATCATCCGACCATGCAGGGTATAAATTAAAAGAATCTATCAAACTTCTTCTAGGCAAAAAAAAGATTAAATATATAGACTTAGGTCCTTTTAATACTGATAGGGTTGATTATCCAGATTATGCTCATAAAGTTGCTAAAAAAGTTAAGATTAATAATAATCATGTGGGCATACTTGTTTGTGGTTCAGGGATCGGAATGAATATAACTGCAAATAGACATAAAAATATACGTGCAGCTCAATGTTTTAATGTTAAATCTGCAAAATTATCGAGATTGCATAATGATGCAAATATCATTACATTGGGATCTAGGCTTTTAACAAAAAATAATGCTTTAAAATGTATAAGTGTTTTTTTAAAAACAAAGTTTGAAGGTGGAAGACACACAAAAAGGATAAAAAAAATTTAGTTATGTCTAGTGAAAATAATTATTTAAATGATAAATATAAAAGTTTTTTTGAAGATAGTTTATCAAAAGTAGATCCAGAATTACATAAGGCAATCAATGATGAATTAATTAGACAACAACAACATATAGAATTGATTGCATCAGAAAACATTGTTTCTCAAGCAGTATTAGAAGCACAGGGTTCAGTTCTAACTAATAAGTATGCAGAAGGTTATCCTGGAAAAAGATATTATAATGGATGTGAACATGTGGATGTTGCTGAAAATCTAGCTATTGATCGTTTAAAAAAATTATTTAATTGTAAGTTCGCAAATGCTCAACCACATTCTGGTGCGCAAGCAAATGGAGCAGTATTTTTAGCATTATTAAATCCTGGAGATACATTTTTAGGTATGAGTTTAAACTCAGGNGGACACATAACGCATGGACTTAAAATTTCAATGTCAGGCAAATGGTTTAATGCGATAGGCTATGACGTTGATAAAAAATCTGAACTTATAGATTATGACAATGTAGAAAAACTNGCATTAGAGCATAAGCCAAAATTAATAATAGCTGGTGGCAGCGCCTATTCGAGAGTAATTGATTTTAAACGATTTAGAGAAATTGCTGATAAAGTTGGAGCATACTTAATGGTTGATATGGCTCATTTTTCTGGATTAGTTGCGGGAAAAGGATACCCAAATCCTTGCGATCATGCACATGTTGTTACTTCTACAACACATAAAGTTTTCAGAAGTGCAAGAGGTGGTATTATTTTAACCAATCATGAAGAGTTATCGAAAAAATTTAACACAGCAGTTTTTCCTGGTTATCAAGGTGGACCTTTGATGCACGTTATAGCAGCCAAAGCAGCAGGTTTTTTAGAAGCTCTAAGACCTGATTTTCAAGAGTACATAAAATCAGTTTTAGCAAATGCTAAGATTTTATCTGAGACTTTAAAAAACAATGGTTTTAAAATTTACTCTGATGGCACTGATACTCATTTAATGTTAGTTGATTTAAGACCTTATAATGTTAAGGGAAATGCTGCAGCAGAAAGTCTTTCTAGAGCGAATATCACTTGTAATAAAAATGGAATACCTTTTGATACAGAAAAACCAATGATTACATCAGGTATAAGATTGGGAACTCAAGCTGCAACAACAAGAGGATTTGGTTTAAATGAATTTAAAAAAGTTGGAGAATTAATTACAAAAGTTGTTAAAGGTTTGTCAGAAAATCCTAATGATAATTCCAAAGTTGAAGAAGAAGTTAGGAAAGAAGTTATTAATCTAACAGCAGCTTTTCCAATTTATAAAAATTTATAATAAATGATCTGTTCTATTTGCAAAAAAGGTGAAACGTCTGTTGTAGACTCAAGGCCAACAGAAGATGGTACAGCAATTAGAAGAAGAAGATTATGTGTTTGTGGCGCAAGGTTTACAACTTTCGAAAGAGTTCAGTTTAGAGAAATAATGGTAATTAAAAAAAATGGTAGAAAATCTACTTTTGATAGAGATAAATTATCTAAATCTATTTATATTTCATTAAAGAAAAGGCCTATTGATACTGAAACTGCGGAAAAATTTATTAGTAAAATAACAAGATCATTAGAGGAGCTTGGACAAAGTGAAATTTCAACAAGTACAATTGGAACATTGGTTATGGAAGGGCTAAAAGAACTTGATCCAGTAGCTTATGTTAGATTTGCATCTGTTTACAGAAACTTTAGAGAAGAAAAAGATTTTATACAATTCGTGGACAAAATAGATGTCTACAAAAAAAGATAAATTCACCAAAAAAGACAATAAATATATGAGTCTTGCTTTGAATTTAGCAAGAGCGCGTCATGGATTAACAGGTGAAAATCCATCTGTAGGTTGCGTAATTGTTAAAAATGATGAAATAATATCTATAGGTCAAACTGGTATTGGTGGCAGACCGCATGCAGAATTTAATGCAATAAAAAATTCGTATGAAAATTTAAAAAATACAAAAATGTATGTAACATTAGAACCATGCAATCATTACGGAAAAACACCACCTTGTACAAACATCATTACAAAAAATAAGATTGCTGAAGTTATTTATTCTATCGATGATATAGATAAAAAAGTTAGAGGTAAAAGTTTTAAAATTTTAAAAAAAAAAAAAATTAATATAAAAAAAGGTTTACTTAAAAAAGAAATAAAAAATTTTTATGAATCTTACTTCTTCAACAAAAAAAATAAAATGCCTTATGTTACTGGAAAAATTGCTTTATCAAAAAACAATTTGATTTATTGCAAAAATGTTAAAAGAATTACTGATGTTCATTCTGATAAAATTACCCATTTTTTAAGATATAAAAATGACTCATTGTTAATTTCATATAAAACTTTAAATATAGATAATCCAAAATTAAATTGTAGATTATCACGTTTAGGTAATTTTTCACCCAAAAGAATCATATTAGACAATAAATTAAGAACAAAAACTTCATCTTACATCTTTAAAACATCAAACAAGATTAACACAATATTTTTTTATAGTAATGCTGATAAAGAAAAAATTTTATTATTTAAAAAAAAAGGTATTACACTTGTTAAATCTAAATTAGACAATGATAATAATTTTGATTTAAAAATAATTTTTAAAAAACTTTTTAACATGGGATGCAGAAATTTACTTATTGAAGGTGGAAATGAATTAACAAAAAATGCTCTTAAAAAGAAACTATTTAATCAATTTTACTTATTTAAAAGTCCAAAAATTTTATCTAAATTTGTCGAGCATAAGGAGTTTAAACACTTTAAAGATTTATCAGAAAACTATAAAACTAAATACAAGATTAATACTAATATTGGAAAAGACTTAATTACTCTTTATAAAAAATAATATGTTTAATGGAATAATATTTAACCAAGGGATTGTTAAAAATATAAAAAAAAGACCCAAAGGTATTAATATATTTGTAAAATCAAATTTAAAATTATCTAAAAAAGATATTGGAGTTTCTGTTGCCTGTGATGGAGTTTGTTTGACATTGATAAGTCTTAAACAAGGTGTCATGGAATTTTATCTTTCCAAAGAAACGATTGAAAGATCCAAGTTTAGGTATTTGAAGGTGAAAGATAAGATCAACCTTGAGCTTCCTTTAAAGTATGGTCAAAAAATATCTGGTCATATATGTCAAGGTCATGTTGATACATTAGGAAAAATTTTGGATATTAATAAAATTGATAAATCATATTTATTTGATTTTGAAATAGCAAAAAAAGAAAGAAAAAATTTGATTGAGAAAGCTTCTATCTGCATAAATGGGATTTCACTTACTATTTCAAAAAAAACACTTAAGGGTTTTCAGATATGGGTTATTCCACACACTTTTAAGTTAACAAATTTATCTTCATTAAAAAAAAATGGTCTTGTTAATATAGAGATAGATATTCTATCTAAATACGTTAAAAATTATTTTAATGAAAAAAAGTAATTACACATCAATTGAAAATATTATCAATATTGCAAAAAAAGGTGGCATGTTCATTCTTGTTGATGATGAGAAAAGAGAAAATGAGGGTGATTTAATAATTTCAACTTCAGATTCTAATGCAAAAAACATAAATTTTATGGCTAAATATGGACGAGGTTTAATATGTTTAGCCATGGACAGAGTTCAAGCTAAAAGATTAAACCTTTCATTAATGTCACCTATAAATCAATCAAGAAATAAAACTGCATTTACAGTTTCAATTGAAGCTAAAAAGGGAATTACTACAGGAATTTCTGCAAAAGATAGAGCCAAGACAATAAAAATTGCCTCTAAAAAAAATGTTAATAAACGAGAAATTGTCTCTCCTGGACATGTTTTTCCAATTATTGCAAAAGATGGTGGGGTTTTAGTAAGAGCGGGCCATACTGAAGCTTCAGTTGATATTTCAAAACTTGCAAAAAAAAATAACTCAGCTGTTATTTGTGAAATAATGAATGAAGATGGCACTATGGCTAAAGGTCACGATTTATTTAATTTTGCAAATAAACATAATTTAAAGATAGGTAAAATTGAAGATCTTATCGCTTATCGACTTAAAAAAGAAAAATTAATTAGGTTAAAAAAACAATCTGACATTATGGTTAAAAATCAAAAGTATAAAATTAGAATATATGAAAATTTACTAGATGGTTCAGAGCATTTTGCTTTAATCAAAGGTAATATAAAAAAAAGTATTACACCCAGGGTTAGGGTTATTTCCTCTAATGTTGTCAAAAACTATTTGATTAGTCAAAAGCTGCCTAACTCATTTAATAAAACAATAAACTACTTTAAAAAATTTCCTAATTGTGTTCTAGTTTTTATAAAAGATACTAATTTAAAATCTGTAACACAAACTCTAAAAGACTATAAAAATAATGATTTTTATAAAAAGGGAAACGATAAACTTATTAGAAATTATGGTATTGGAGCTCAAATTATCAAAGATTTGAAGATAAAAAATATGATATTAATTACGAAATCTCCTAAAAAGGTTATTGGTTTAGAGGGTTATGATATAAAGATTACTAAACAAGAAATAATCTAATGAATAANAAATATTTAATAATTATTGCAGATTACTATAAGGATATATCTAAAGGATTACTTAAAAGTGCTAAAGACATATTACCTAAGTCCACATCTATCAAGATCATAAAAGTACCTGGTGTTTTTGAAATTCCTGTAACAATAAGTAAAAATATTAAAAAATACGACGCGTTTATAGCCTTAGGATGTGTTATTAAAGGACAAACACCTCACTTTGATTTTATATCACAAGCTACAACAGACGCTATAATGAAATTGTCTATTGAAAACAAAAAACCTATTGGTAATGGGATTATTACATGTTTAAATATGAAGCAAGCTATTGCACGTAAGAAGAAAGGTAGAGAAGCAGCACAAGCTGCAATATCTGTCTTATCTCAGTAGTTATGAAAACTTCATACAATCCCAATCAAAGTCCTAGAGTTATTATTATACAAAAATTATATGGCAATTTTTTTAATGATGACTCTGATCTCAAATTTTCAAAACATAGATTTAAAAAATTTATAAAAGATGTGGTACTTGGAACTATTGAAAGGGATGACGTTATAAATGATGAGTTAAAAAATCATCTAAGTGATGATTTAGAAATAGATAATTTAGATAAAGTTTTTCAAGTAATTATAAAATCAGCTATATTTGAATTTTTATATAAACCTAAAATTTCAACTAAAATTATAATCAAAGAATATCTTGATGCATCAAATTTTTTTTTAGAGGACTCACAAACAAAATATTTAAATGCAATTCTTGATAAAATTTCTAGAAAAATAAGAAATAACGATGCACGAGTTTGAATTAATTAAAAATTATTTTCAAAAATTATCTAAAAAATCACTAGGTTCCTTGAATTTAAATGACGATGTTTTTTTTGATAAAAAAAACAACTTAGTAATATCTGTTGATACTTATTCTGAAGGTAGTCATTTTATCAATTTTAAGAAACCAGATTTAGTTATTAAAAAAATAATAAGATCATCAATTTCAGATTTAATATGCAAGGGTGTTCAACCAAAATATTATTTCATTTCTGCTTCAGGTAATAAAAAAAGTTTCTCTAAATCAAATTTATCAAAAATTAGAAAATCACTTAATCAAGAACAAAATAAATATAAGATTTTTTTAAGTGGTGGAGATACAATTTTTTCAAGCAAATTAAGTTTCACTATAATATCTGTCGGGTTTTCTAAAACGATAGTGTATCGTAATAAAGCTAAAATTAATGATGATATCTATGTTTCAGGAAATTTAGGTGACAGTTATATGGGTTTATTATTATTAAAAGATAAAATTAAGATTAGTAAGGGTCCATTAAAAAAATATTTTATTAATCAATACTATATGCCCAATATTCAATTGAAGTTAGTTGAGAAGATTAAAAATTTTGCAAATACTTCAATTGATATTTCAGATGGTCTTTTGACAGATCTAGACAAGATGATTAACACTCAAAATCTTTCTTATCAGATTAAATTAAAAGATATTCCAATTTCTAGTAATCTTAAAAAAACATTAGAATTAAAAAATTTAGCTAAAATTAATTATATTTCAAAAGGTGATGATTATCAGGTGTTATTTACTGCCTCAAAGAGTAAAAGAAGAATCATTTCAAAAGCATCCTCTAATTATGGTGTCAAGATTACTAGAATTGGATCAATTAAAGCCAGCAGTAAAAAATCGACAATTTTCGATCACAAAAACAAGCAAATAAGCCTTAAAAATAAAGGATATTTTCATATTTTTTAATAAGTTAAATATTGCCTTTTACAGCTTTTTTTGTATTGTCCGCTCTTTAACAATAAAATTTTAACAACTAAACAACCAAAAGGCATTATGAACACATCAGTAGAAACAATTTTACTTTATACAATTGCAGCAGGATTTCTTTCAATAGTTTACGGTTATTTTACTGGTAAAAATATTCTAAGCTCAAGTGCTGGAAATGCTAAAATGCAAGAAATTGCATCAGCAATCCAAATTGGTGCTAAAGCATACTTAGCTAGACAATATAAAACTATTGCTGTGGTTGGTGTTGTTGTTTTGGTTATTATTGGTTTTGTATTTAGTCCTTTAGTTGCTTTAGGTTATTTAATTGGTGCAGCTTTATCTGGAATAGCTGGTTATGTTGGAATGCTTGTTTCAGTTGAGGCAAATGTAAGAACTGCTGAAGCCTCTAGAAAAGGTTTAGCAAGTGGCCTATCCGTAGCGTTTAAATCTGGTGCTGTTACAGGAATGCTTGTTGCAGGACTAGCTTTATTATCAATTGCTGTTTATTATTATTTTTTATTAAAATTCGGTGTTGTGGAAAGAGAAATTGTTAATGCATTAGTTGCTCTTGGCTTTGGTGCTTCACTTATATCTATTTTTGCAAGATTAGGTGGTGGAATTTTTACAAAAGGAGCTGATGTTGGTGCAGATTTAGTAGGTAAGGTTGAAGCAGGAATTCCAGAAGATGATCCTAGAAATCCCGCTGTAATTGCAGATAACGTCGGAGACAATGTTGGTGATTGTGCTGGTATGGCTGCAGATTTATTTGAAACATACGCAGTAACTATTGTTGCTACTATGGTTTTATCGTCAATATTTTTTGTTGGTGATTTAAATATGATGATTTACCCTTTAACAATTGGTGGAGCATGTATTTTAACATCAATATTAGGAACATTTTTTGTTAAACTTGGTAAAAGTAAAAATGTTATGAACGCCTTATATAAAGGCTTTGTTGTATCTGCTGTAGCTTCATTAGCTATCTTGTATCCAGTAACAGACTATGTAATTGGATTTACAAGCGAATATACAGTTAATGGTAAAACTTTTAACGGNATGAATTTATACATATGTGGAATTATTGGCTTAGTTATTACAGGTTTATTAATTTGGATNACTGAATATTATACTGGAACAGAATATAGACCNGTAAGAAGTATTGCTAAATCATCTACTACCGGACATGGAACAAATGTNATTCAAGGTTTGGCTGTCTCTATGGAAGCTACAGCTGTACCNGCATTAATCATTGTTGCTGGAATTCTTGCTACAAACTCTATTGCNGGACTTTATGGAATTGCAATTGCTGTAACAACTATGTTGGCGTTAGCAGGAATGGTTGTTGCACTNGATGCCTATGGTCCAGTTACAGATAATGCAGGTGGTATTGCTGAAATGTCAAAATTACCTAATAGTGTCAGAAAAACTACNGATGCATTAGATGCAGTAGGTAATACAACAAAAGCAGTAACAAAAGGTTACGCAATTGGTTCAGCAGGATTAGGGGCTTTAGTTTTATTTGCTGCTTATGTTGAGGATATTAAGCATTTTTCAGAAGTTGCTGGATCTAAATTAGAAGGAATAGTAGTTACTTTTGATTTATCTAATCCTTATGTTGTTGTTGGTTTATTAATTGGTGGAATGCTTCCATATTTATTTGGCTCAATGGGAATGCAAGCAGTTGGAAGAGCGGGTGGTGCTGTTGTAGTTGAAGTTAGAAGACAATTCAAAAAATACCCAGGTATTATGAAGCGTAAACAAAAACCTGATTACGCAAAACTTGTTGATTTATTAACAGTTGCTGCAATTAGAGAAATGATTATACCTTCTCTGTTACCAGTTCTTTCTCCAATTGTTTTATATTTTGTTATATTCGCTATTGGAGGACAAGTTGCTGCTTTAGCAGCAGTAGGTGCAATGCTACTTGGAGTAATTATCACAGGTTTATTTGTTGCCGTATCTATGACCGCTGGTGGTGGTGCATGGGATAATGCAAAAAAATATATAGAAGATGGTAATCATGGAGGCAAAGGTTCTGAAGCTCACAAAGCAGCTGTAACTGGTGATACTGTTGGAGACCCATATAAAGATACAGCTGGTCCCGCTGTAAATCCAATGATTAAAATTACAAATATAGTAGCATTATTGCTATTAGCAGTAATTGCTGGATAAATTAACTTTGGGTAAGAGATTTAATTTTGTGAATTTCTTTTCTTACCCAATGGATCATTTATTTTCTGCCTCATACTATTTAAAAATCCATACACAAAAGATCTTTTAGAATAGTTTTTATCAGTAGTGCTCTCTGAAAAATTTATATTATTAATTTTTTCTTTATTTAAAAACTCTTTGGAAACTAAAATTCCTTTATTGTTAATTTCTACTACTAAAACATTATTTGTTAATAATTTTTTCTTACCTAATTTTCTAAGTTTGGAAGAGGATGTTTTTCTTTCAATATAGATATATACATTATTATCAAACATTCCTTTTGTTGATGGGGGACCTAAAATCTTTAATATGTCATTTTTATTTGTTTGATTTATAACAAGTTGTTTTTCCTTAATATCCAAATAATGGACGCCATGATGTTTTATCACTTTATTTAATGAACAATTTGAAATAAACAAAAGAGATAAAATTATTAAATAAATTTTTTTCATGAATTCTAAATATATAAATATCTACAATAATTTAGTTAATTTAACTAGAAATAAAGATCTATATAAAAACTTTGTAAATCAAGACGCATTTTCTGATAGATTAACTATTTTATTGTTGCATTTTGCCTTTTTTTTAAAAATTTATAAAAAAGATAATAGTAAAAATATTTTACAAGATATTTATGATTATATATTTCGACAATTAGAGTTGAGCATAAGAGAAATTGGGTATGGTGATCAGTCAATCAACAAAAAAATGAAAGATTACATAAATATTTTTTATGCAATGATAGATAAAATTGATAATTGGGAAGATCTTTCTACCGAGCATAGAGAAACTCTATTGTCAAAATTTATAGATAAACAGTCAGATCCGGAATATTTGGCTATTTACTTTGAAAAATATAGGCAAAATTTAATAAATAATCCTTTAAATTCTTATTTAAAAGGTGTACTTAAACCATAATTATGGCTGTACCAAAACGAAAACAATCACCTTCAAGAACAGGTATGAGAAGAGCACAAAATATGAAATTCTCATCTAAAAATATTGTTGAAGATAAAAAGTCTGGAGAATATAGACTTCCTCATCATATAGATCTTAAAACAGGTATGTATAGAGGTAGACAAATTTTAGACCCTAAAGATTAATTAATTAAAATTTTAAAATGCATAAAACAATCAAAATTGCAGTAGATGCAATGGGTGGTGATGGTTCTCCAAAAAAAGTTATTGATGGGATTATTCATCACTACAAAAATAATCTAGATTCTTTTTATAAGATTTTTGGAGACAAAAACGAAATTAATAAATGCTTACAGGATTTTTTACCAACGACTTGTTATGAGATAATCCATACAGAAGATGTTGTAAAAGGAACAGACAGCCCGCTAGAGGGAGCCAAGAGAGGAAAAAAAACAAGCATGTGGCTCGCTATAGAAAGTGTTAAGGAAAATGAGTCAGATATAGTTATTTCAGCAGGTAATACTGGTGCTTTATTAGTTATCTCAAAACTAAACTTAAAAATGATTGAAAATATTGATAAGCCAGCTTTATCAGCATTATGGCCCAACAAAACAGGTATGAGTGTTGTTTTAGATTTGGGTGCTAACATTGAATGTAGCTCTAAAAACTTAATTGATTTTTCAATAATGGGCTCATCTTTATTTAAATCATTATATCCTAATGATAACGCCAAAGTAGCTTTACTCAATATAGGTACAGAAGAAATTAAAGGTAATGAAGTAATAAAAGAAACTTATCAAAAAATTTCTCAAAGAAAAAATTTAGATTTTGAATTTAAGGGCTATATTGAAGGAAATCATTTAATGAATGGAGATGTAAATGTAATTGTAGCAGATGGTTTTACAGGAAATATTGCATTAAAAACAGCCGAAGGAACAGCTAACTTTATAACCAGTGAATTAAAAAAAGCCATGACAGGAAACTTTATAGGAAAACTTTCATCATTATTGAATATTACAAATTTAAGTAAATTTAAAAAAAGACTTGATCCACGTTTATACAATGGAGCTATTTTCATAGGCCTTAATTCTCCTGTTATTAAAAGCCACGGTGGAACTGATTATATTGGTTTTTCAAATTCCTTGAGTGTATGTAGTAAAATTGTTAAAGGTAACTTAATTGAAAAAATTAGAAACAATATTAAATAATGACAAGAGTAAATTTAACAAAAAAAGATTTAATTAATTCAATTTACATGCAAATTGGTTTTTCAAAAAATATCTCAGAAAATTTAATTGAAGATTTTTTTGCTACAATTACAGAAACTCTTATGTATGATAAAACTTTGAAGATATCAAAATTTGGCACTTTTTCAGTACGTAGAAAAAAAAGCAGAATTGGAAGAAACCCTTTAACTAAAGAGGAAAAAATTATTTCAGAGAGAGATGTTGTGTTATTTAAAGCTTCCAAAGAGTTTAAAGAATTAATAAACTCAAATAATGATTCATAAAAGTGATAGTGCATACAAATCAATAGGTGAAGTTGCTAGAATTCTTGATCTCGTTAATTCAAAAAAGGGGACTTTAAACACGCATACTATTAGATTTTGGGAGAGTGAATTTAAGCAAATAAAACCTAAAATTCTAAGTGGTAATAGAAGGTATTATAATAAAGAGACTATTGAAATTTTAAAAAAAGTTAAATACCTGCTCAAAGAACAGGGTATGACCATTAAGGGTGTTAAAAAAGTTCTTAATTCCAACAATTCTTTAAACCTTGACGAATTATCAAATAATTCTATAAGTTCTGATAATAAAATTATAATTAAACTTAAAAAAATTTCCAGTTTGATTAAAAAAATTAAAAGTTTGAAATAAATGGCAAAAAAAACACACGTTAAAGTTAGATTGGTACCAGAGGCTAAACCTGATAGTCCTTTTTTTTATTATGTAAAAAAACCTGCTGGAGGTGAAAAGGCTAAAGTTAAACTTTCTGCAAAAAAATACAATCCTTCAACAAAAAAACATGAAATGTTTGTGGAAAAAAAATTGCCTCCACACAGTAAATAATATTATTTTTTCTTAAAATTTCTATTCTCGTAATCAATAAATGACCAAATCATATTTTTCCATATTCTATTTGTAATTTTTGGATCAATCTTAGACTTTATAGATTTATCTTTGATTTTTTTAAGAATATATTTAATACGTTTGTGATCTATAATTTCTTTCTTATGGATTTTTAACTTCAAAACGTCATTTACGATATTAGATCTTTTTTTAATTAATTTTAGTAAGTCATTATCAAGCTTATCGAGTTTTGATCTTAACTTTTCTAATTTTTTTTTATTTAAAGGCGACATTTATACATTTTGTTATTAAGAAGATTATTATAAGTATAAACCATGTTTGTAAATAGCGACAATTATATAAAATATTTAAAGATATGGTTAATTACATTATTTTTATTAATTGTAGGAATGGTGGGAGTAGGTGGTCTTACAAGATTAACTGACTCCGGTCTTTCTATAACAGCATGGGAGCTTTTTACTGGAGTCTTTCCACCTTTAAATAATAATGAATGGATTGAATATTTTTCTGAATATAAAAAAATTCCTGAATATAAAAATATTAATTATGGAATGACACTCAGTGAGTTTAAAATAATTTTTTATTGGGAGTATGCACATAGATTACTAGCAAGATTTGTAGGTCTATTCACCTTGATACCTTTGGTTATTTTTAGTTTTAAGTATAGTAAAACAAAATATTATTCTAACAAATATTACTTTATTTTTCTTCTTATATGTCTTCAAGGTCTAGTTGGATGGTATATGGTTTCAAGTGGACTTATTAACAACAATGATGTTAGCCATTTCCGATTAAGCTTACATCTTTTTTTAGCGTTATTTATTTTGAGCTTAATTTTTTGGTATATAATGGAACTATATCAAGTACAAAAATTCCAAAAAAAAATTTCAAGTTTTCTTTTACTAATAATACTCAAGCTAATTATTATACAAATTATAATAGGTGCTTTCTTGTCAGGTTTAGACGGAGGTCTCATCTATAATACTTGGCCAGGTATGAACGGTAATTTTTTTCCAGATGATATTAATTTAAAAGATAATCTTAATTTTCAAATATTTAACAATGTATCAATTATTCAATTTCTACACAGATTTAACGCTTATTTTCTTTTATTTTTTGTCATAATTTTAAATTATTATTTTTTTAAAAAAAGTAATGAAATTAAATTCATAATTTTATTTGATATAGCAATATTAATTCAGATTATTTTAGGGGTTATAACTTTAGTTTCTGGTGTAGAGATTAAATATGCATCACTACACCAGTTGGGATCGATATTTGTTTTGAGTTCTTATCTTTTATTGTTTTATAAAAACTCTAGCTAACAGCTTTTAAATTACCTTTTGAAGATTTATTCAAAGCTTGATCTAGGTCTTCAATAATATCATCAATATGCTCTAAACCTATACATAGTCTAACATACCCAGGAGTAACTCCAGCAGCTAATAACTCACTTTCCGTTAGTTGACTATGAGTAGTTGTTGCAGGGTGTATTGCAAGGCTCCTTGCATCACCAATATTTGCTACATGATAAAACATTTTTAAAGACTCAATAAATCTTTTTCCTGCTTCAATACCTCCAGCTAACTCAATACCAACTAAAGCACCATTTCCTCCATTTAGATATTGCTTAGCCCGTTTAGTTATTTCTGCACTATGTTCAGTAGCATAAATTACTTTTTCTACTGCATTATGTTTTTTTAAATAATCAACAACTTTTGAGGCATTTTCACAATGTTGTTTCATTCTTAAAGCAACTGTTTCTAGACCTTGAATTACACCAAAGGCGTTATCAGGTGATAGCGCTGACCCAAGATCTCTTAAAAGTGTTACTCTAGCTCTAACTACAAAAGATACGTTTGCACCAGTTAGTTCAGGTACAGCTTTACCCCAAACTACGCCGCCGTAACTAGCATCTGGTTCATTAAACAAAGGTTGTCTTTTTGGATCTGCGGTCCAATCAAAATTACCACCATCAACTAAAGCTCCACCAACAACTGTTCCATGACCAGCTATATATTTTGTTAGCGAGTAAACTACTACTGCAGCTCCATGCTCTAATGGTTTACAAATAACTGGTGCAGCTGTGTTATCTACAATTAATGGAATATTATATTTTTTTCCAATATCAGATACTTCTTTAATTGGAAAAACTCTTAAATATGGATTTGGTAAAGTTTCTCCATAAAAAGCTCTTGTTTTATTATCAATTGCTTTTTCAAAGTTTTTGGGATCAGAAGGATCAGCATACCTAACTTCAATACCAAGTTTACTTAAAGTATGTGTAAATAAAGATACCGTTCCGCCATAAAGATCAGTTGAACTTACAATGTTATCTCCAGCTTGCGCTACATTTAAAATTGCAAAAGTTGAAGCAGTTTGTCCAGATGAAACAGTTAAACTAGCTAATCCACCATCCAGCGCTGCAAGTCTTTTTTCAAGAGCATCATTAGTTGGATTCATTATTCTAGTGTAAATATTTCCAAACTCTTTCAGGGCAAATAGATTTGCTGCATGCTCTGTACTATCAAACTGATAAGATGTTGTTCTATATATCGGTACTGCAACAGCTTTTGTTGTTGGATCACATCTATAATCACCACCATGAATGGCTATAGTTTCTGGGTTTTGTCTTTTTGTACTCATTTATACTCCTTTTTTAGTACTTTTGCTTAATGCAAGGCGTACAATATAGTTCAAATAGGCCTACCGATAATGTTGTTAAAATCCTTTTTAGCAATACAAAGCCTGCAATAGGAACAAATCGGCATTACCAAACTATCATTTAAGCAAGCTATTGCAAGGTAAATATAAAATTGACTTTATACTCAATAATAGTATTAATCCTGGCACAATGACTAAATTTCTAAAAAGTAGTGAATTAACTAGTAACTGGTTTGAAATTGATGCTAAAAATGCTGTAGTTGGAAGACTAGCTTCTATTATAGCGATGATAGTTAGAGGTAAAAACAAAACTACTTATACTCCACATATGGATGATGGTGATTTTGTTGTTGTTAAAAATGTTGAACAAGCAAAATTTACTGGAAAAAAATTTAAAGATAAAAAATATTATAGACACACTGGTCACCCTGGTGGAATTAAAGAAATAACTCCTGAAAAACTATTAGAAAAAAATAAACCTGAAGAATCACTAAAATTAGCGGTTAAAAGAATGCTTCCTGGTGGAGTACTTGGGAGAAAACAACTTACTAAAGTAAAAATTTATGCTGGTGAAGATCATCCTCATGCAGCACAAAACCCTAAAGTTTTAGATTTAGGAAAATTGAATTCTAAAAATTTAATTAGAAATTAAAATGAACGTAGCAACTCAAACAAATACTAAAAAACCTAAAATTAAGTTAGATTTTAAAGATAGTAAATACGCTACAGGTAGAAGAAAAAAATCTATTGCAAAAGTTTGGGTTAAAAAGGGAACCGGTAAAATTTATGTAAATGGCAGAACTATGGATGAATATTTTACTAGTGGTGCTCATAAGATGCAAATTACAAGACCTTTTGAAATTATAAATCAGGCTACCTCATATGATGTGAGATGCAGTGTAACTGGGGGTGGCCATACTGGTCAAGCTGGAGCACTAGTTCATGGTATTGCCAGAGCATTAATCTTATTTGATTCGGAGTTTAGAGCTACTTTAAAAACTGAAAAATTAAGTACCAGAGACTCTAGATCAGTTGAACGAAAAAAACCTGGTCGTAGGAAAGCAAGAAGAAGCTTTCAATTCTCTAAAAGATAATACTTTTTTCAATCTAAACTGTTATAATATAAAATGCCTAAGCTTAATGTTTTAGTAGCTGGATCCACTGGATATATCGGTGTTCAATTGATTAATCTATTAATCAAACATCCAAATATTAAAATCAAATATCTTTGTGGAAATTCCTCTGTAGGAAAAAAAATTTCTTTTTTTGATAAATCATTAAATTTTAAAAAATTACCAAAAATTACAAAATTCAATAAAGCATATCTTAAAGAAGTAGATGTAATTTTTACCGCTCTTCCAAATGGAGAAGCGCAAGAAATATCCAATCATCTTTTAGAAAAGAATACACTTATAGACCTTGCTGCTGATTTTAGACTAGATAAAGCATCAGAATATTTAAAGTGGTATAAGCAAAAACATAAGTCTATCAAAAATATTAAAAAATCTATTTATCTGTTACCTGAAATAAATAGTGATAAAGTTAAAGATTATAACATAATAGGTTGTCCCGGTTGTTATCCAACTTCAATTCTCCTTCCATTAATACCGATCATAGAAAAAAAACTTATCAAAACTAATAATATTATTATTGACTCAAAATCAGGATATTCTGGTGCAGGTAGAGGAGTACATCAAAAATATAAAAATAAAAACTTATATGAATCTTTAAGTGCTTACGGTGTTGGTTTTCACAGACATAATTCTGAAATTCAACAAGAATTAAATAAATATACAGAAAAAAAAGTGACTTTTTCTTTTACACCTCATCTAACACCAATGTTTAAGGGAATTTTAAGCACAATATATGTTGATTTGAATAAAAAAATTACTGCAAATTCTTTATTAAATTTATTAAAAAAAAAATATTCAAAAAGTGAATTTATAAAGATATTAAAAATTAATACTTTAATAAGCACAAATGATGTAATCAATACAAATAATTGTCATATTTCGATTTGTGAGACAAAATTCAAAAATAAGATAATTATTTTATCTGCTATAGATAATTTAATTAAAGGTGGGGCTGGTCAAGCAATACAAAATATGAACATAAAATTTAATTTAAAAAAAAAAAGTGGCCTATGTTAAGAAAAATCCTTATTTTATTTTTTTTAATGTCTTGCTCAACTCCAAACTCACAAAACGAACTAGGTAGCGATAGTTTAAATTTTGATAATAAGTTAACTTTTAATGAATTTAATGAATTTTTGGAAGAATATGCTAAAATAAGCTCTTATCCTGATTTGAAGGAATAAATATGAATAAAATAGTTAACATTGCTGTAGTGGGTCTTGGTCAAGTAGGTATTTACTTATTAAATGAACTTAATACTAAAAAAAAAGACATAGAACTCAAAACAGGTAAGAAAATTAATATTGTGGCTGTATCAGCTCGAAATGTTAATAAAAAAAGAAGATTTAAGATTAATAAAAGAATTTTTTATAAAGATCCCTTAAAAATCTTTAAGGAAAAACATGTTGATATACTTTTTGAAAATATCGGCTTATCTGATGGAATATCAAAAAAAGTTGTTGAAACTGCATTAAAAAATAAAATTCATGTAATTACACCAAATAAGGCTCTAATATCGAAACATGGAGATTATCTTGCTAAATTAGCTGAAGATAAAGAAGTTAATTTAGAATTTGAAGCATCTGTTGCGGAGGTATTCCAATATTAAGAACTATTAAGGAAGGTCTAGCAACTAACAAAATTACTAAAGTTTATGGAATTTTAAATGGTACATCTAACTATATTCTTTCAGAAATGAGAGATTCTAAAGATAGTTTTGCAAATGTTTTAAAAAAGGCTCAAAAATTAGGATACGCTGAACCGGGTAACCCTAAATTAGATCTTAATGGCTTTGATGCTTTTGCTAAAGTGAGAATTTTGTCTGCTCTTGCATTTAATACTAAGATTTCAAAACATAAATGTTTGATGGAAGGTATTGAAAAAATTG
>JGI20156J14371_10001359_pt1 | contig 20128 bp, 29 predicted proteins | sample COG_06_FD_14371 | JGI IMG/M metagenome (IMG submission 14371)
CGTCAAGCGTCAGTTAGAATTGGGTGAGTTTAATGTCGCAATCATAGGAGAATTTTTACTACGAATAACATGGAAAATCAAGAAACAGATCCATGATGGGAAAAGTGAAGACGATACCACAGAATTTCCAACCCTCGTAAATCTTAAAAAGTACGCGAACAAGTACAGGGGATTCGCGGGAAAAGGGTGATATTTAAAAGTGTCTACATGATATATGGATAATCTCAATATTCTAGTAGAAGCCAAGCGTGAATACCTAGACCAGCTTTCCATTCTCATGTGCCCAGTTATGATCGACGTATTCGATGTTATGTACCAAGAAGCACATAAACTTTCAAAAGGCCGCAAGGTTCTCATCATGTTTCAGAAACTCTTACAAGATGTTCCAGAGTGGAACGAAACCATGTCTAAAGAACATACCGATAACATAGCTGATAGGTGCGCGTGGTTTAAAGATCTCGTAGCTGCGGTATTTGTCAGTTCGGTGAAAATTTTGTCAGCCGTACGCTTGAGCAAGGACGTTAAGAAACTTTCCGTAAAGTTACCCTCGAATGAAGTTTTTATTCATTCTTGTTATAAAAACGCAGCCAAGGATTTATATAAAAATCCATACATTTTCAGTGAAAATCAGTCTGAATATAATCGTAATGATGAATTATTTGAGCGTTTTAGAATTTGTATCGAAGCGACGGTAAAGGAACTCATACCCGTACAACAAATTCTCCAAACTTATATGAGCACAACTGATGATATTATTGATCCCCAAGATGCCGACCTCGAAACTGACGATGTTGATGAATATGACGAAACCCAACAAAATGGCGAAGCAGAACCGGAAGCGGAAATGGGTGGCGAATATAACCCAACTGGAGAAAGTGAGGGAATGGTAGACGCACCACCTGAAGACTTAGCACCTCCCCCCATGGAAGAACCTATGGAAGAATCACCCATGGAGCGACAACCCCAACCACAAGCTCATCCGCGCCATTTTGAAAATGAATTTAGAACGATTCCACGGGTACAACCAGGACAACCACAAGCTCCACCAGAAGATGAAGATTTGTTTCCAGATGCACCCGATTCGAGAATAAAAAAAGCTAGGTATTAGTATATGGATATAGACGAATATCTACGAGACCCATTTGGAGCCAGTATTGTCGCAGGTGGTTTAACCGCTGGTTATATCCACATGAAGGCTAAATTAAATAACGAAGGAACCCTAACAACTAGCGCATATGCTAAACCCGCCGCATTGGTAATGATTTTAGTGTATTTTATAGTATCGAATGGAATAGGTAAGCGTGAAACCATTTCAACAGACCCGTTTTGATTAACTTAAAGAATATCTACGTATCGTGTATATAATGACCTCGGTTACCGCCTTTAACGACATGATGGGCCAGTTCCTCACTGAACTCTACAAAACCTTCCCAGAAGAGAAGAGTATCAAGAAATACATCGCAGCCTTTGAACTCATGCGATCCGCTAACGGAAAGCTTGTTGTAGAAGGGTTTATGAATGGCGTTTCTCCTCATGTCGGGAAAGTAAACACCCGCGACGAATCATTTTTCCTCGAAAACGCGGATAATATTGAATTTCTCCGCGACATGAACATTAAGGCCTGTTGGCCCAATGCGTCCGAATCCACCAAGGCTGCCATTTGGCAATACCTCCAAACTCTATACATGCTAGGTACGACTATCACCTCGATCCCCCCCGAAACTCTCAGTATGATTGAAAATGTAGCGAAGCAGTGCGCTGATAAGCTTCAGACCGATGGTGAAGAATTGGATGAAGCCCAGATCATGGCTTCTATGCAGGGTCTACTTGGGAATATGTTGAAAAAATAAAAGTTTTATATATAAATGGTATCCGTCTTTAATGATCCAAAACAATTAGTACGTCAAGATAAAATCACGGAATTTTGGCCAGTAAACACACAATCCTCAGCAGACCGGGTTAACGCGAGTGTGAGGTTTATAATTTATGCCACGTGTATATTATACCTCATTCGCCGCGATATTCGAGTATTCGTTCTCGGTGCTACCGGTGTGGGGGTTTTATACGCGATGGAACAAAATAACATGATTAAACATGGTTCCGCGCGTGCGGCTAATGGAAATCCGGGATGTCAACTTCCTACCGCCGATAACCCTATGGCAAACGTTTTACTGTCCGATTATGATGGTCGTCCCGATCGCCCTTCCGCTTGTGATGTAGATAGCGTTTCTTCAGAAATAGATAAATATTTAACCGGTGATGTTCAATACGGTCCCCAGAAATCTCGTTCCCCTTGGCCAGGTCGTCAAAGGAACGCTCTCGCGAGGCAGTTTGTAACTTCTCCAGTATCCGGAATACCAGGCGATCAGACCGCATATGCCGAATTCTTATACGGTAAGAAGGGTGCCCCTATGTGCAAGACTGATGGATTATTCTGCGATCCCAACGCTCGTGGTATTCAATTGGAAGCTTTTGGGGGCCGCGCACTTCCGTCTGGTCGTTTAGGTAATGGAGTATCACCTTCATAGATAATATTCTCATGTAATAATAAATGGCGTACCAACTCCAACCAGGATTAAGTCTTGTCCAGAATCCAGCACATCCTCCCGTGTGTGCCACCGATGAAGTTTTTGTTTATCCTCAGCCCAGTACACTTAACTATGGCGGCCGCCCAAATACCATGTTATACGGAACCGCTCCCTATATGGCCGGTAAAGGTTCCCCAGCCCAATTCATAGAAACGAGTGATCAATTACGTCCTCAATCCACCTCTACATTTAATACATCTATAGCTAAAACATACGAAAATCAATATTTCCCCATTCAAAATGTCGAATGCAAGTTGCCTCTTCGAACCAGGACTTATGAGCCCGCCAGTACTCGTGCGATGACTCAGAATGTTGTGTTCAATCAGAGATATGCTAAATAAAAAATATCGACAACAATTAAGAATGGCGGACCCAGTATCTATAGCTGCTATAGCTGGATTAGCTTATTTAGGAAAGCGATTAAGCGAGCAACCCGAAAAAACCATCCCACCCGTGACCGAGTCTATACAACCCATACAGGATATGGTCGCTCCAGCGATTATGGATAATTCCTCAACCCGTACACCACAGCGCAAACTCGAACATCCCACATTCGGAGACATAGCTCCTCAATATAGGACCAGTGGAAGTGAAGTTTTAGAAATGCGTGATCGTATGTTTGATACAGGCCGAATGAATAATCTTTCCCCAGTGGAAAAACAACTCGTAGGCCCCGGTCTAGGCGTGGGTGCTGAAGTTCCCGCTTTCGGTGGACATCAACAACTCTTTCGTGTAAACCCAGAAAACGTCGGTGCGTATCGTTTAACTACCCTACCTGGCAGGAGTGGTCCAGCGCATGATATATCAGGTGGTCGTCGCGGTGTCATGGGTGAAATAGGTAATAATAGGCCTGAGACTACCGCGATGTTGACCGGTCGTCGCCCCCCAGTTGGTGGACGGGCGCAGGGTATGTCGGGTGTAGTCGTACGTTCCGAACATGAACATACTAAGCGACCCACTAACCGTTCCGAAACCGGGTCCAGAACCGACGGTCTCGGTTTCCGTGGAGCTAAGCGTCTCGTATCTGAACTCACATCTTCCCAGGATCCCACCAGGAATAAGAAGGATGGTAATATCGAACAATACGCGTATAACAATACCCCCGCACCCAATATTCATAAATACGCACACGGCTACCTCACCTCGCCCGCCTCCAAAATTGGCGAAAAGCGTACGTACGCGGCACCCCATACCGTCGAGGAACTTCAAAAGTATGGGTTCCGCCCCGACGATCGCAGAGGCAAGGCGAATCGTGCCGGTAATGCTGGTCGCATGAACGTGCGCTCCGGGCCCCTCAATCAGGGTGGTTTACCTACCGCTGCGAGAACAGACACTAGTCGTATAGACGGGCGTGTCAATGGTGTCAATGGTGGGTGGACACAGCAATACACCAACGATTCTTATCACCAATTAAACACATACAAGGGAAATCAGAATCCATTGGCATCGGGTGCCAGTCTCAACATAGCCAAAAATCAAATGCAAAAGAACCCTTTATCTCAACAATACTTTTAAATAATGTAGATTGTAAAATAACACCCATTAAAATATTATCCATATATTTTAATGAGCGTATACACGTTAGATATAGATAGCGGTGAACGCGACCCCGTATCGTACCCGAATCCAGGAGACTACGTTGTCGAATTACGTCACCCGATTTATGATGTTAAGAAATTGTCTATAGTTTCCGCACGTATTCATGCGAGTCAATTACTCGTTAATGATAATAACAATACGTTTTCTATTAATAATACTACACCGGCCACTACAGTCACACTTGATAATGGAAACTATAGTGGGAGAACTTTAGCTACTGAATTAGATAGCAAATTAAGTGGCATAACTGTGGCATATGATAAAGATAAAAATGATATAACATTTACTGGTTCTTCCCAGTTTACGTTTAATTTTTACGGTGGTACAAATGGGTATCACTCTAGTGTCGCTGTAGATGGAAAAACAACCCCGCACGATATTTTAGGTTTTCCTGCGAGTAATGTTGTATCCGATAGTAATCATACGTTAACAACTGGAAGTCTTAATTTACAGGGTCCAGATGCCCTCGTCATAAAAATCAGCAGCGGCGCTGATGAACTAAATAAAACCGTGTATTCCGATACACCTTTCTATACGGGGCGTATTCTCATGTGTGGTGATGTGGTTAACTATTCGGGTTCTGATGATGCGGTAGAGCATAATTTTGACACGGGTACACAAAACATATCAAAATTACGTATACAATTCTTTTACAGTAGTAATAATCGTCTAATCCCGTATGATTTTAGAAACGCTAACCATATATTAAAACTAAATATCGAATGTAGTACAGACAAATTATATACGACACCTAAGGTCGTTAAAGATTTCTCTTTACCACCACCTGTGCGCATCCCTGAAATGGAAGATCCGGATAGGTGGAAAGGGTATGTATACATTTTCCTGATAGTATTTGTCGGTTTAGCGTTCATTTTGCTCACTCGACCTAAAAAAATTAGCGAGTGATGGCGAAAACGGGAGAAGCGGGCTTCTTGACGCGAGTGGATACGCGGGAGATGAGCATGAATACAAGAACAGAGAGGAGAGTGGTGAACAGCGCGGTGAGAGCGTAGTTAAGACCACCATTCTTCTGGACGCGTACGATCTGGTGAATACCCCATCGAACGAGGTCCATCCAAGAAAGGGCAGCCGCGAAGGAGAAACCCGCAACAACGGCGTTGAGAGACTGAGTCTCGAGCTCACGGGAGATGGAAGCGAGTACATCGGAAGCGGCAGGGTTAGACATTTTATAATAGGTTAAGATTTTATTCTGGTAATAACTCTTCAACAAAGACTAATTTTTTATATTTTTCTTTCCTGTACCCCTTGATTTTTTCATCTCCTTCTTCATCCTCCTCATCAGAATCTTCTTCGTCTGAGAGACTCGATTCTGATGAGTTGTCTACCGTTTTAAATGATTTATAATTTGTATCGGTCCATCCCTCTGGTAATTCAGAGGTGCTCATTACTATCAATAGCATTTTTTATCATCTTCTCTGACGGATTAGTCGGCTTCCANGATTCCCACGCATCATACGCATCGTTTATAGCGAGCATATTCACATCACTNCCTGAATAAGGCTCGAATTGAATATCCTCTTCCACTTCATCTACGACTTCGATTTCTTCATCATCAGATTCCTCCTCGTCGTAAATGTCTGGAAAATAGGAACCTATCTTATTACCTACCGTGTTCATGGCACAATATTTCATACAATATTCCATATCTTTTCCTAGTATAGTATCCCTGCCACACGCTTTAGCATATTGTCCTGAGAGAACCACGGAGTGTTCTAATACCGGTGTTATAATCTCAATTGCCGATTTTTCCAGAGTTGAAGCGAAGTTTTGCGACTCCATCTTTAAATTCTAATATGTTATTGCTTAGCGCATAAACTCTAAGCTCTCTATTTTCTGACAAAGCGTTCAAGTCAAATTTGAAATTTTGGTTTTTGATCATACTGAAATTTCTTTGACCTGTGGGGTACCATCTTTCTGGTTCTAACGCGAAACTATACGAGTAAAATCGTCTAAATAATTGCGTCCGAGAATGATGAATACCACTCTGAACAGCTCGAAGGTTTATGAATTTACCCGTCTTTTCATTCAACATGACCTCGCCGTCTAGTGTTATCTCCAAACTTTGTAAATTTTCGTAGGAAATATAATCATTATTTAAAATCTGACTCGGGTGATCATAATCAAATGGATTCGATACACTCGTTCTCTGTATAACGAAAAATAATTCTTTGACTGGATTTATAAATTCGGTTCTATGTTTAAAAGGGTTTGTATTGGCCGGAATCGTATCCCTACTCACTTGGAGTTGTGTTATGATATGATTCACTTCTTCTGATTGGTATTTTATCCGTTCTGGGTCTCCGAGTTGTACCATTTCTGTCTGGAGAGACATCGAGTTTATACCCACATCATATATACCTGAAGAAATTAGATTTATAGTTCCTTTCATAACCGAGTGTGATGTACAATAATACTCCAACGTATTCGGCGCATCGAGTGGAACTATAAAAGTTGCGGGATCCGTTGTCGAACTTAAACCATTCGCGTATGATGTTCCATCCGTTTCTCTCAATGCGAAAGGATGCCCAGATTTATTGTATGTAAAATTGTACGTGTTCCCTTTTATCAATGTAAGAGTGGGGTGGGTCGCTCCGTCTATTATATATTGTGTCGTACCATTCTCAACAACATTGAATGTCGTATTATTGGGTGAAGCGCTCACCGGTAAATCGGTTATACACTTTTCTCGAGTGTTTAATTTAATTTCTATTTCACATTCTTGCCGGGTAAGTGCACATAAAGGGAGAGACAATTCCGGATTATTATAAAAATAAAAGGGTATGTCTACTATACATTTTCGGGGAGTAGTTGCGGTTCCCAAATATCCTTGTATTTTTGTATCACTGACCTTTGTTCCCGAAAGTTCGTCTGGACATTTACCTATTAATTTGGACAAATTCGTTTGTTTCGTCTGAGTTATGTAGTTTTCGGAGTGTATCTGGAGCCAATCTGCTGGTATTCTCTGAATAACCTGACCTCCTATGATCAAATCTATATATTCAATCAACGCATGACCTATGGATTCTATGTATGTATACGTAGTACCAAACGTGAGAGGTGGAAGTTCGAACTGAACACTAACGTTTTTTATGAGATCACCACAATTGTTAGGAATCGTACATCTTAAAGTACTTCCATATTCTAGGTTTCCATCTAATTCATGGTTTACTTCATATTTCGCGAAGTTTGTATGTTTCCTGAAATTTTTTACGAAGTGCGTGTACTCTGGATCGTCCGTGAAGAATATATCCTGAGTACCCTTCGTGGCGAGTTGTAATCGTCCCGCCATTCCTAATACTATACGTTAAAATTTTAAGCCTGCTAAACCACTTTCTACGTGAAGTATATTGTAATTTAATGCATATACTGAAACATCTATGTCACGTGTAGTTGATGTTTCTTCCAATTCTATATCAATTTTTTTATGTATTATACGACTCATGTTTAATTGTCCCGTGGGGTAATACATCTCGGGTTGGAGAGAAAAGGAGTACGTATAAAATTCATACGCGGGGTCTGGGCATCCTGTATGGTGTCGAAGAGATTGTTCATACGCCAGATATTGTCCACTTTGATCGAAAATAGTTTCACCGTTACATGCGAATTTTACATTTTTTATTAATCTGTGATCGGAACGTTTACCTGGTAAAAGTGTCGTGAATTCTTGGTCGGATGATGAGATGTTAAGTAGACGATCTTCAGTACCTCCCGAAGTGGCCGTGATGTCGTGAATCTTGGCACCCACCGACCCCGATCCGGTCACTATGATAGCATCGCCTCCGAGTGGTGACATCTTAACTGGAGAGTACGTGTACGCGAGGCTCGTTTCCAATGTCCACTGGACGTTTCCATCAACTACCGATTTGCTGTATAACTTAAATGTATTAGAACTGGAATCATTCCAAAATACGAAGTTGCCATTCCTTGAGATCTCTACCATGCTAGAAGCGGAAGTGGTATACCAAGGGACTTGTGTTCCTGCCGCGCCATCGTAGACATAGTTTGTTTGATTCCACACCTTAGATCCCAAAGTTTCCAAAGATACCAAATTCGCACCATCACTCGATAGTGAATGATACCTTTCACTATATTGAGTATCAGCGTGGCGCTTGGTATACGTAGACGCCGAGCCGGTCGTCGCGTGTATAACGGTTTTGGTCGCATCTTCCAAACCCAGGATTTCACCGTTTGTCGAATGAGAGATTCTGGATATGGCCGTGTTTACAGTGATATCGGGGCGATACTGTGACCAACTACTACCACTGTATTCCCATGATGAAACTGCTGGTGTAGTGGGTGCAGAGAGTGAGTACACGCGCACGTGCCCGGCCGAAATGCCATTTTCGTCGTTGAAAGGACTGCTGATCGCCACGCGCGTGCCGTCTGAGGACATAGATAGCGAGTATCCGGACAAGTCGTCCAAAGCCTCGCCGTCGATATCTGGCCCTATTTGCTCCCACGCAGGAGTGACGCTGTTGTAGACGTACACCCGAACGTGGCCGGCGTTATCGCCGGTGCTAGGGTCGTTGTAGGGAGCGCCGATCGCCAAATGTGTGCCATCCGATGATAGAGATACCGCGTTTCCGAATTGGTCACCCCCAGACTCGCCGTCGATATCTTGGCCCACCTGGCTCCAAGATACATTGTCCCAATCATACACACGCACGTGGCCGGCGTTATTACCGGTGCTAGGGTCGTTGTAGGGAGCGCCGATCGCCACCCGCGTACCGTCTCCTGATATAGATACTGACCACCCGGACAAGTCGTCTCGCGCCTCGCCATCGATATCGCCACCCAACTGGCTCCACGCCCCGCTGCTCTCTGAGTACACACGCACATGGCCGATGCCGACGCCGGCACCATTATTGGTGGGGTTGTTAATATATGCACCGATCGCCACCCGCGTGCCATCCGATGATAGAGATACTGATCGCCCGGACCGGTCTCCATAACCCTCGCCGTCGATATCATTTCCAATTTTATTCCAACCATAAGTAGCATCGTATTCATAGACCCGCACGTGGCCGGCGTTGAAGGCGGTGCCGTCGTTAAACAAAGCGCCGATCGCCACCCGCGTGCCGTCTGAGGACATAGATACCGAGTACCCAGACTGGTCGCCCACAGCCTCGCCATCAATATCGCCACCCACCTGGCTCCAAGATACATTGTCCCATTCGTACACGCGCACATGGCCGACTCTGTCGCCGGCAGCAGTATTGGTGGGGTTATTAAATTGTGCACCGATCGCAACGCGCGTGCCGTCAGGGGATATAGACACTGAATTGCCAAAGTAGTCTTCCACACCCTCGCCGTTAATATCTGCGCCAAGCTGGCTCCAAGATACATTGTCCCATTCGTACACCCGAACCTTACCGGTCCCGCCGGGGATGCCGCCGCTCTGGGGGGGCATTATGGCGCCGACCGCCATGCGCGTGCCGTCTGAGGACATAGATACCGAGTACCCAGACTGGTCGGCCGCAGATTGGCCATCGATGTCGGCACCCAACTGGGTCCAATTGGCCGGCGACGCCAGAGACCCGAAAACCTTAGTACCGTCGCCGGTCAGGCAACTTCCGGTTATGGCAGTAAAGGGTGCTGTTATATCCGAACCGATCTGCGTCCAAACGCCCGATTGTTTCTCCACGATTATCATCTTCGTGGACGATTGTAGGGCAACCCGAGTACCATCATCCGAAACGCCTAGGACCCGTCCTAAATATTCGCTTGAAGAGGACCCCGTGTACGTCGCCGAGGCGGTGGAAGGCCAGTTTCCACTCGAATCTTTTTCGTAAATGTTCACCTCTCCCGTCGAGCTGTTGTCATATGTCACAGCGACTAACCCGTTATTCGAAATTACAGACCCTCCCTGGGCGTTGATGGTCGCGACAGGTTGTGAAATTGCGTACACAGGTTCAGATACGTTGGTTATACCAGTTTTTTCCTTCGCCGAGAAGAATAATTCTTTCACGGGGTGTTTAAATTTCAAAAGAGCCGATTTTTTTGATTCGTTTGGCTTGTACAGTAATTTAGACATTTGTAACTGTGATATTATGTATTCCATCGGACGTGTGAGTAAAAAGTTTCTTTCATCTTCAGCGACGAAATAGAAATCAGTAATGAGTGAAACATTGTCGATAGATCCTTCGGTTGTTTTATCTCTCTTAGTCACCGACCCATCTATGGTATATTTGAAAGTTACATCATCATTTACATCTTTGAACGTGACACGTACTTCAACGAGTTGTTTGGTGATTGCACAGACGGGTACTGCCAAGCTAGGATTTCTAAAAAAGTAAAATGGAATATTTACGTAAAATGTGTTATATGAATCCGATACTTGCAGATGTTCGCCGTGTCCAGATAAGAAATAAAGAGATTGGTTTACATCATCTTTATTGTTATATAACTGATTATACATATAAATATAATCACCAGTGAGACGCTCTATAATTTGCCCTCCAATTACGAGGTCGACGTGTTTTATGATACTCAAGGCCGCTGGAGTGTTGTATCTATATTTTTCAGTAGATGTGTCGGTCGACAAATTACCTAATTTAATTTTTAACATCGTACTACGTATGAGATCCCCTACGTTTTGCGGAATTTTACACTCAACGGAGCTTGAGAAATCACATTTACCGTCGAAAGGCATCTCAACGGCTTCTGTAGAAAACCGTGTATGTCTCTTATGGTTCGTAACGAAATACGAAATCTCAGGAGCACCTGTGAGCCACTGGTCCTGGGTTCCTGTTATGGCGATTTGAAGTTTACCTGCCATTCTTACTAGATGTGAGTAAAATTTTATGAAATAAAACGGGGCGGTATTATAGATGGATCTACGATTACGTAAATTTAATCCAGCCACCATGGCGGATGATAAAGTATGTGTTTTTGTTGGTAAGCGTAATACTGGTAAATCTACACTCGTCACTGACATTTTATGGCACAAGAAACATTTACCAGCTGGAATAGTTTTGTCTGCGACTGAAGAAGGTAATCACTATTATCAACAATATGTTCCAGATCTTTTCATTTACGGAGATTATGACAGGGATGCCATAGAACGTGTTATGGAAAGACAGAGGAAACTCGTGGGAGCGGGCAAATCGAATTGTGGTGCATTCTTATTATTGGACGATTGTATGTATGATAACAAATTCATGCGCGATACATGTATCAGGCAGTGTTTTATGAATGGTCGACACTGGAAAATATTCTTCATGTTGACGATGCAGTATTGTATGGACCTTCCACCAGCACTTCGCGCTAATGTGGATTATGTGTTTATTCTCAGGGAGAACATCATTCAGAATAGAGAAAAATTATACAAATCCTTTTTCGGTATTTTTCCAAATTTTGATATGTTTAATAAGGTCATGGATGCGTGTACCGAAAATTATGAATGTATTGTTTTGGATAACACGAGTAAAAGTAACAAGATAGAAGATTGTGTATTTTGGTATAAAGCAAAATTACGAAAAAATTTTAAGGTTGGGGCTCCAGAATATTGGAATACACATAAAAAGATGTTCAATCCGAAAGGTGGAAGCGCAGCCAATAGTCTTAAACAGGCAAAAAAGAGTACTCCCATTAAAATTACTAAAACTAGGTGAGCGCGAAAAATTATTTATTAGAAAACATTGTTCACTATTAAATGTCAGTTAATATTCCTACGTTAAATTTATCTGATCCCACCGACGGGATGGTTCCTATAAATAACAGTACTACATTTGTGGAAAATTCGCCTGAAAAAAATATACTACAAAGTAAAGAAACCATGGATTCTACACCGATCGCCGACATTATGGGACAGCCCCAGGATAGTTTAGATGCGCCTATGATGGCTATGGACCCTCGTGTGGTTCAGCAGCAGATGATGGCTCAACCCCCTTCTATGGTTTCCCAAACCGCTGGCAACGAGGGTTCGGATTCTAAGAAAAGGAACCCCTTAGATCTCACCGATGATCAGATGCAGGCTCTCATCGTCGCGGCCTGCTGCTCTGCCGCCGTGAGTAAACCTGTCCAGGATAAACTCGCAACCACCATTCCTCAATTTGTAAACGCACAGGGTAACCGAAGCTTTGTAGGGTTAGCCTCTACGGGGCTTGTCGCTGCTATACTTTTCTATTTCGCGCGACGTTATTTTTAAAATCGAAGTACATCCCCACTCTGAGATATGTACGCAACCCCAGCACCAACTACCATAGCACCCGTTACTATCAACGTTGCTACGGCAGTATCCTTAGGATCTTTACCATATTCTTTCAGGTACCTCTTTAATTTAGCCCACCTAAAACCTTCAGTCAACAGAATCATAAACAGTACAGAGAAGGCTGAAACCATGAACACGGTTCCAGTTTTAGCACTCAAGAAAATGCTGTGATTACCGAGCCACCATATCAACATTGGTAGGATAACGGTTAACATGGACATGTTAGCCCAGTATTTCCATTCTAAACGCATGAGAGGTATGCTGAATAGTAAAAGCATCCATATAAGAACGGACATCGTAAACCTGGCTAGTGGTACCGTCACGGCACTATCAATAACACTTGACATTTATAAGTATATAATATTATTTATCAATGACGTGCGATCCACAAAATTCTTTCTGTTCTGATATTTTTGTGTACACCCCTATCTGAACAGCAATATTGGTCAATTTCGCAAATTTGTTCCAAAATTCTTCGCTATGCGAATATTCTTCTACTACACAATGTACGAGCTCATGTAAAAGTACGTGAAACATATCGTTAACCGTTCCATCTAGACATAACCCTATCTCAGACCCCTTGTTGGTATTGTATCCTGGTGTTTTATTCCGTTTATGTTTAATGACGAGTGGTTTTGGTTGATAAATTTTCCCAAAGTCTTCTTCGTGTGTATTTATTAAATGCTCCCTGAGTTTTTTATACTTCGCTTTAACTTCTACCACTCTCTCGTCTTCGTGTATGTTTTTAACTATAAGAGCGCTGATCACCAGTAGTAATACCACGGCCAGCATTTTTATATACCAATATAAATTTACTGTACAATTCTGATATCGGGTGTCCCTTTAAACCTTCCCATAAATCTAATGTAAATCCTTCATTTTCTAGATGTGAAACTAATATATCCTTATGTGCTAAGGGTTCAGATTTAGGTCCATCTGCGTAATAAGGTGTATCGGCTAAATGTACAAAAAGTTTTTCACCGAAAGCACCATTACTGGTTTCTTGCATTTTGAAAAAATTTCCCAAATCATCTTGATAAGGTGTTTTAAAAATCATAGTGTGAGAATCTGGAAGTATACCTACAAATCTCCCACCCGGTTTTAATCTTTTTTTAATTTCTCGCATCGTTGATAAAAATAAATCTTTAGATTGGAAAATATAATGAAGTGCAAAATTGTAGCATATGACATCATGTTTTCTCACGGGTGTAGCATGTATATCTCCCAAATAAAAATTGACACGTATTTTCATATTTTTTGCTCGCTGTTTAGCTTCTTGTAAAGCTTCTTCATTAGGTTCACACATGTTTATATTGGCGCCAACATTTTCCCACTTTTTTAAATCGCCACCAAACCCACACCCAACATCCAATATACTATCACCCTTTCGAGTGACTCTTGATATCAGTTCTCTCTTTTCGTCGTTGTGAACACGGCGAAGATTTTCCATGATAAATTATACTTTTTTAACTCTAAGTTTGATTACTTAAAGGTAAAACGCCCCAATAAGATATAATGTCTCTTGAACAAGATTTCACCACGGTACCTGGTCAATTGTTCGCGTGCCTTAGTATCGTAGGACCAGAGTGTCCCCAGAAGAATGAAAAGTTTGGAATTAAGATTCGGGGGTGTTTTTCTACCCGCGACGAGGCGGCGAATCACGCAAAGCGTCTTCAGAAGGAAGATAGTACGTTTGACATTTACGTAGTTGATATGTACAAGTGGCTACTCATTCCACCCGACAATGCGAAGATTGATGACGTACACTATACCAACGACAAGCTTGAAGAGCTTATGACTGGGTATGCCGATAATCAGAAGATGGCGGCCAAAATGTTCAGTGAGCGTAAGCGTGATATGATCGATAAGGGTAATGGTTTCCACAAGCCCGGAGATGAGAACTCTCAATATTATAACCGCCCTGATGAAGCGCCGATCAGCCACCCCGCCGATATCATCGAAAAACTTAAACTCGAGAAGCCTGATACTCCTATGGAGGACCTCGTGAAGGAAGCCGACGTGATCATAGCCGAAGAGATAAAGCAAAGGCAAAAGGAGAGGGAAGAGCAGCAGGCTATCGCAGAAGAACCCGAGGCTGAGGCTGAGGCTGAGGAGGCTGAGGAGGCTGAGGAGGCTGAGGAGGCTGAGGCTGAGGAGGCTGAGGCAAAGGTTGAGTAAATAAAAAAAATAAATTTAAAAAAACATCTTATTAAAAAAAATCTTAGTTTTTAATAAGATGATTCTCACATACATAATTGCATGTGTTATAATTTTATATTTAATGTACCTTTTTTTGAAAAGAAATGAAATATTTTCAAACACATTAACAGATGTAGAAGTTACAGCTCTTAGTGTATTTAGGGATACCGAAAAAGATACGACTGGAAGAAATAGATTCGTAGTGCAGCCTAAGAAGTCGGAAGATATAGGAGAGTTTAGATCTGCGAATCTTCCTAACGATCAAACATGGCTTACACCGGTCTGAGAACGATTGGTTGTTGAGTCTTCCCCATAAAAAATCCAAGAATGAAAGAAACAAATATAATGATGTACACGTTCTTATCCAAAGACGCGAATAAATCTACTTTTTGAGGTTCATCCATTATAGGGTAAGGTGGTGGCATCATGGCGGGTGGTGGTTGTGAATAAAAATATTGCGGATCTATCTGACTAGAATCATTATCTTTGTCATCCATAGTTGGATTATATTCTATAGGATTACCTATATCCGTATCCATATATGTATTAAAAGTCTATTTTTTTAAGCCTCACTTTCCTCATCACTTTCCTCATCATCATCTACGACAAAGCCGGCTAAATTACCGTTATCATCCGCATCTTCATCTTCATCGGAACTAAAATCTTCATCTTCTGTTTCACATATATCTGTATCGTTTTCATCGTAGTCTGAATCATACTCTCCATCCGAAAAATCATCTACGGGTCGCTCCGTGGGCTCTAACCGGGTGGGTTTTTTAGAAATGCGTCCTGAACGAGTTACGCGGGTTGTCATTCGTAATTATACATTGTACAATCCCTTTTAAATATATTTAGGCCTAAAAACGATATTACGATTGCTCGCTTCTTCAACGAGTAATCGTTCTGTTTCCTTTAGTATTTTGTCGCCTAAACTTGCCATTTCATCCTGTGTGTCTGGATCTATATCTATGAAGTACAACGCCATTTCGTTAAGATCTTTTACAGCGAGTTCTGTGTATTCTCGAGCTTCGAACACATGTTCCATGTTATCTTTAGCCATGTTCATGTTGGTCAAAAATGCACCGTACAGATCTGGGTGTATACCAGAATATTTATGCGTTTCTTTTATTAAACTTTCTAGATACACTGGACTACTTTTAACTTTTGTTATGTTGGTAACAATTATAAAAAACAATATTACGAATAACAAGAATATCATGTTATAACGCTCTTACTATTTTATCGAGAAGATTATGTGAGCGAGTTTTACAATCACATAATTGTTCCATAACAGAATTTTGTTTTATCCTGAATTGTAATTTTTGTTTTTTACACCCCGGACAAGATACGTTTGTATTTATGATATGCATTTTTTTACTTTTTTTATTTATGGAAATAACTTTGATTTCTTCTTCCTTGATTATATATTTTTTAATAAAATTAGATAACATATCGACGAGAGATTCCCCATTCGATTCATCAGATTTAGGTATAGGTTGACAAAATGTAAGAGCTTTATACCCATTGGGATACAAAGTTTTATAAATTTTATCCGGAAGTGCGTGTCTTCTACCACCAAAATTTTTACAATATCCATACTTTCTACCTTTCATAGTTTCGCATGTACAAAAACATTTTTGATAAATCATATCACCTTCTATTAAGAACCATACATGATTGGAAGCATGGGAACGTCCTAAATTTTCACAATATTTAGATGTCGACGATACGAGATATGTTTTTTCACGTTTATATATTTTAACAATTTCTGATTTATCTTGACCATCCATGTTTTTACGAATAAAAGAATTTATATGATCTGTGGTTTCGTAATCCGTAAAAACATCTTTCGTATCTTTAATATCGAAAGATCCTTCTTCCCGCATAGAACCCTCCACGACCACGTGATTTTTATTTTGTGTGCGCAATGTAGCCATATGTAAAAGTTCTATACACGGATCTTGATCAAAAATATATTCCAACTTTTTAGATTCTTGTATGTATAACATGACAGGTTTATATTCTCCTTGTGTGACTTTACCTTTATCACACCCTTCACACCCTCGACCCTCGCACGCTTCATGTTTCGCTTTTTTATGAGACCAAGGCATACGAAACCCACTTCCTTTCGTATTTCTTTTCCCATTTCCATACACCGCGGTATCCACTATATCTTTCCACATTCTTCCCGGGAAAAGAATATCTAAAGTCGATACTATATGCGAGTGTAATGCCGTAGCAGAACTACTGTCGACTACAAATTTGGGCCAGTTAATATGGATACCATGTTTAATTTGCTTCCCAACTTCTTTTGGTTCGGCTATAGAAATTAACGCATTTTTACCCCCAAAAAATGCGACACGATCACAAATAGCCCTAGAAACTTCTTTTAAATGTTCAAATGTTAAATGTTCATCACTTTTATAGTCTAAATCTACGAAAAAATTATACGTATCCGTCTTTTGTTCGACGACGTATATCTTTTCACCACTTTGTACAGCTTTGATGTACATCTCATAAAATTCATTCAATTTATCAAACGGGACGGATAGTATTCCACCATCCATGAGCACGTGTGATAGATTGGATCCATTGCAAAATCCTTGTCGTCTACACCACGACTTAAACATACTTACGTTATATTGTACTTAATTTTTTAATCTTCTTCTTCGTGCCAAATCGATCGACGATACGAAACATCTATAAATTCTTCATCTTCAGTTACGAGTTGTTTCTTTAAAACTAAAAGTTCGTACACAGTTTTAGTTTTAATTTCTTCAATATATTTCTCAGCTTTTTCTTCCATATACGATTTATGATCTATGAGTATATCTTTGATTTGCTTGAGAATGTAGTTCTTAGACTTCATTATTTAATAGCAAACGATTTTCTATTGAGAGAAGACACGCACGTATAGAACTCTGGATTACGTACGACATTTTTGACTATCCTATCCCATCTACGTCTCCCATTGAATTCTTGTAAAGTGTCGAAACTCATGAAATCATTTTCATCGTATGTACGTTTCATATTAATCTTTTTTGTATGCATCTTATGCTTTTCTTCGTTAAAACGTCGTATTAATTCTTGTTGATCGGTCCTGGAATAATTTACAAAAAATATGAATACGTTATATTCTAAATCTACAGTTTGACTTTCTTTAACCGTAAATGAATAATGTGTATAATCACACTTTTTTAAAGATACGACTCCTCGTGTTTCTTCTTCTAGTTCCCGTAAAGCTGTACGCAACGGGTTAAATATTTCTCTTCGTCTACACCCTCCGGTGACGAATATCCACTCTTTAAATCTTTTATCTCTCACTGTTAAGAATCTCGCAGTCCCATCATGAAATGACACTGGTATGGCGATGGCTTTATGTTTCTTCATTGCTCATAGCACTCTATAATCCCCTGATAAGTTTATTCGCTCGATTCCTCAACAGGGATTTTCACGGGTTCATCCTTACCGATGGGAGACGGCTTCTCTACGGGAGCCTTGACGAGTTGGATACGGGAGGGGCGCTCCACGATGACGGGACGCTGCTTCTCGTTGACGGTGTTCTTAAACTCCTCCATATCTTGCCTATTCTTTTTGAATTCATTGTAGATGTAGAGGGTCGCAACTAAACATAATACTGCGGCGACGATGGTTGCGGTTTCACGATCAAAAGCAAACATTATGGTATTTTAAGTATTCTTTTTTTTAAGCACTAACAATCGCGCCCATAGCTACTTTATCGTTCCTGGGGCACTCGTATCCGTGCTGAGCGAATTGAATTTCATTATAGTGTCCGTCTTTACACGGAGCGTTCTGTGTGGGAATATATTGATTAAGAGTTCCAGATTTAGGATCGTAGGTGATCATAAAAACGAAAGCCAATAAAAATAAAAAGACTAACATTTACTATTAATTAGGATTTAATTACTATATAACAAGCCGGCCATACCATTTTCTATGCGTAATATGTTATAGTTAACCGCATATATATCAGTATCGAAATTGCCAGAATCAGAGAGAAGGCGGGCACTGTCAATACGACTGAAATTTAAGCTGCCCGTGGGCTGGAGCTTGCTGGTATCTAAGCAGAAGGGGTAGAGGAGATGCGTTTGGACACTGGAATCCATTGTAGAGAAAGGGGTATGATGATAGAGTGCGGTCGAAGTGTAGTTTACGCTATGCTTAGCATCACCTACATCGGTACCGTTGATCTGAAGCTTAATGTTACTATCCTTCACGTGTACACCACCAGACTTGTAAGTCGCCAAAAACTTAACGGGGTGATTAAAGGAAAGTTCCTGGGTGGGACTGCCAGATTGAACCATCTTTTGAGTTTGGGTTATGAGCATGTTCTGGGGTGTGTTCGCGAGAGTGGTACGCTCGTCAGTGTCGAGGTAAATGAACTGAGTATGAACTTCATAATCAGAAGCGATACTGGTAGTACCCCAGGTAATTCGAAGCTCTACGTCATGGTACTGTAAAGCAACTAAAGGAAGAGCAGACTGAGCGTTCTCGCAAAAACTGAAACGAAGAGGGTAAAAGGCAGAGTCATCTGCACTGGCAGCAGCGAGAGACTTAGAATACGTCTGCGCGAGCATGACTGGAGCGATTTCTTGGGAAAATTCAGAGGTTTGAGTATCAATAACCTGGCCTCCCACTAATAAATCAACCTTAGCGATCTGCCCTTTCCAGCTCGCACGGGAAGTTGTTTTATCGGGGACACGATTAGTTATGTAGACGTAACCGACGAGATCACCCTTGCGCTCGAAACGAACGGTGGACATACCATTCGCGGTGGGGTTGCCCTGGATAACCTGTTTCTCAACAGTTTGGGCGAAGTTTGTATGACGTTTATAGTTAGACCTAAAAAATGATACCTCGGGTTTCCCTACGATATGAGCATCTTGGGCACCAATGGCGACGAGTTGGGCAATTCCACCTGACATTTTATATTATACTGAGTTTTTATTTTTAAGCTCAAAACAATGGGACCTGTGGATGAATAGATTCTGTGAGAAGGAGTGAAAGAATTCCGATCATCGCGAGTCGACCGTTGACGAGCTCGGTCTCGGGCTTCCAAGGTCCCTGGACGTATCCCTCATCCTCCGGGTTAGCGGCGGTGCCGAGGAAAACCAAGGATGCGACGGCGATGGAGAGTCCGATGTTCTCTTGGAATTGCGCGCTGATAGGGTTACCAGTCATGATCTCATCGACCACCGCGGAAGTGAAACCAATCATAGCCGCACGACCGTTAACGCGCTCTGCGACCGCTAGAAAATCGTTAGGACGGTCGATCTTTGTGAAACGAGAGCCCTCATTGGTCGCCCGCACTACGGTGCGGGACTTAACCCTGTTCCTGGATCGAATGGGGGTGGTAACGATGGGCCTGAGAGTGGCGATGCAAGACATTTTGTACTTTACGAAAGCGCTTTTTCTTTAAATCACTAGATTTTCGAGATCACCGACACGCTTTACGAGCGATGCGACTAATAGTTCCATCGTCGCGACT
>JGI20156J14371_10001360_pt1 | contig 20116 bp, 14 predicted proteins | sample COG_06_FD_14371 | JGI IMG/M metagenome (IMG submission 14371)
ATACCCGCCATCAGTAGCCCTAACTCCTTCTCATCAGTGTTGGCGGCAAGTCTCTCGCCCATTATTTGGCCGTCAAACAGCACCATTATCCGATCGGAAAGAGATAATATTTCGTCGAGCTCTACGCTAATCAGAAGTATTGCCTTCCCGGAGTCCCGTAGCTCGATTAATCTCTTATGGATAAATTCTATAGCCCCAATGTCCACCCCTCGAGTGGGTTGACCCACAATCAAAACATCTGGGTTTTGCTCAATTTCGCGTGCTAAAACTAACTTTTGTTGGTTACCACCAGAGAAACTTTTTGCTAGAATATTAAGATCGCTTGGTCTAATATCAAATTTTTTCATCCTATCTGAAGTTTGACTTTTTAAATGGCTATTGTGCATAAAAAATTTTTTATTTTTATATTCTGGGTTGCGATGATAACCAAATGCCATATTTTCCCAAGCCGAATATTCCATGATAAGGCCAAGCTTTTGGCGATCCTCTGGTACATGTGAAACCCCACTGTTTCGCCGATTGTATGGATTTGACATTTTACCAAACAAAGGTATCGTTTCACCCTTTAATTCAATTTCTCCATTAGTGCTTTTAATACCAGAGAGAACTTCGAGAAGTTCGGATTGGCCATTACCAGCAACTCCGGCGATACCAAGTATTTCTCCTTCTCTTAGATCAAAGGAAATATTTTTTAATCTATTAATCCCCTGTGCGTCAGAATAGTTCAAGTTGGAACATTTTAACACAGACTTACGAGGCTTAGCCTTATTTTTATTAACTCTAAGTAATACTTTTCTTCCAACCATTAATTCTGCAAGTTGCTCAGGGTTGGTATTTTTAGTAGATAAAGTCTCAGTCATCTCCCCTTGGCGCATGACGCTAACTGTATCGGTGACATTCATAATTTCTTTTAACTTGTGTGTTATTAAAATTATAGTTTTACCTTCATTTTTTAAATTACGTAAAATTCGAAAGAGATGTTCAGCTTCTGATGGTGTTAATACTCCTGTTGGCTCATCGAGGATCAATATTTCAGCCTGACGGTACAAAGCTTTAAGTATCTCAATTCTTTGAAGCATCCCAACGTTTAAATCAGAAATTAGACTATCTGGATCTACATGGAGTTCGTATTCCCTAGCTAGGGTTGTTAATATTTTTCGTGCGTTTTGTAAGGAGGGTTCAATTAAAGCACCAGTTTCTGCACCTAAAACAATATTTTCTAAGACAGAAAAATTCTCAATAAGCTTAAAGTGTTGAAAAACCATGCCAATCCCAAGACCTATTGCATCTTGGCTATCTGAAATCACAGCTGCCTGGCCGTTTATTATGATGTCACCTCTGTCAGCCTTGTAAAAGCCATATAATATCGACATCAAGGTTGATTTTCCGGCCCCATTTTCTCCTACAATGCCATGAATAGTTCCACTTTTGACTTTAAGAGATATATTTTTATTTGCTTGAACTGACCCGAAAGCTTTTGAAATGGATCTCAGTTCAATGATGGGTTTCTGCATAAGTTTTGGTGTTCCCCTCTCGAGTTAAACAACTCAGGGCAGATAATAAATCTGCCCTGAGTAACTCGATTTTTAGGCTTTAATTATTTAGCAGGGCACGCATTGTCTGCCATATAATCGTGTACCTTAAGGGAACCTGATATAATATTTGATTTGGCAGTCTCCAAAGCTGACACCATCTCGGCTGATACTAACGATGCATTATTACTATCCATGGCATAGCCCACACCATCATTCGCAAGCCCCATGGCCATAAAACCATTACCTAAATTTTCACCAGCCATAAAAGAATCATATACTGCTACATCAACTCTTTTCATCATTGATGTAAGCACTTTTCCTGGGTGTATGTAGTTTTGATTAGCGTCAACACCTATTGACAAAATATTTGCATCTGCTGCTGCTTGGAGTACTCCAACGCCTGTTCCTCCTGCTGCTGCGTATACTACATCAGCTGACTGGCTGATTTGAGCTTTAGTGAGCTCAGCACCTTTCACGGGATCATTCCATGCTGCAGGCGTTGTACCTGTCATATTTTGAATTACCGTTATATCTGCGTTTACAGCTTTTGCGCCCTGAGCATATCCACAACCAAATTTACTTATCAGTGGGATGTCCATTCCACCAATAAAACCAACTGTTCCAGTTTTTGATGCCATCGCCGCCATCATACCGACTAGATAAGAACCTTCATGCTCAGCAAAACCAATAGTCAACACATTTTCTTTTGGAACCCATCCATCGATAATTGCGAATTTTGTATTTGGGTAATCGTCAGCAACTTCTGATAATGCTGTACTAAATCCAAAACCAGCCATCACTATTGGGTTATTACCAGCTTCGGCAAAGCGTCGCAACGCTTGTTCTCTTTGAGTTTCAGATTGCAATTCAACTTCCCGATAACTATTACCGGTTTCTTTTTTCCATCGTTCGGCACCTGTAAAAGCCATTTCATTAAATGACTTATCAAATTTTCCGCCTAAATCATAAATTATGGCAGGCTCTGCAAAAGTAGGCCCAACTAGACCTAGTAATACAAAGGCGCTTACAAAAAGCATTTTAAGTTTCATTTTCATCTCCTGATTTTTATTTGGATAAAAGCATAAATTCTGTCGTAAAATTATGACGAGTGTCATTTACAATAAAATAGGCTAACCCGATGGATATAGGTTTTGCAACTTTTTTTTATCTGATTTTAAAGTTTTTGTTATCCCCGTTACTATAGCATATGTCATTATGATAGCATCAGCTTTTTTGTTGGTCCCTTGACCATAATAACCTTTTCTCAATCCGCAGGTTATAAAACCAACTTTATCGTATAGTTTTAATGCTATTTTGTTTGTAACAGCTACTTCAAGAAAGAGGTTTTTAATATCTATACTCTCTAGATGAAGGATAATTGACTTTAATAGATTACATCCAATACCTTTTTTGCGCTGCTTACTTTCTACGGCTAAAGTTATTAGTTCGGCCTCTTCGCTAGTAACCTGAATAATGGCTAAGCTAATTTGGTTATAGAAAATATGATAAAAAGGGTTTTTCCAAAAAAAACAGCATACTCTTTTTGCTATATCTGTTTTTAGAATTGGTGAAGCAGGTCGCATGAAAATTAGCAAGCGTTTGCGAAATTTCTAGATAATCAGCCTGATTAGGTTTATTATTAGTATTGATAAAGTTGTAATTAATATCTTTCATCAATCATAATTTATTTAATATAGATGGGTGCTGGTCTTGGACTTGTGCTATTGAGTCTAGCCAGTCCTAAAGCAACAAATGTTTCAAAGGAGATATCGTTTAATTCAAGGCTTTCCTTACTATTAAGAAATCCTCCAACTTTGTTAGCTTGATATCCCACTGTATTTAAATCAAAAAAATCTTTTGTTGCTTGAATTTCATTTAAAGTCATTAACTGTGGCGGGGCAACAGCAATTCCATTTGAAAATTTTTGTAAATAGATCTTTTCTTGAGGCCCTTTTATTAGAACTAATTTTTGATCCATACCTCCAGCAAGAAGTTCAAATAATGAAATACCGCAAGCAGGTCTATTGCAAGCTAGAGATAAACCTCGGGCAGTTGATGTGGCAATACGGAGGCTTGTGTAGTTTCCTGGACCTGTGCATACTAGGAATCCATCCAGTTGGTTGATTTTCAACCCAACTTCAGATAACACATCTTCTATCAAAGGCATCATTATTTCAGAATATCCTTTGTCTCCAACCACCTTTTTCTGGGTTAGAAGTTTTAAGCCTTTTGAAATGGCTACGCCGCAAGAACCAGTAACTGTATTTATAGCAAGAAGATGTTTGTCACTCACGAGCTGATAGTTTTTAAGTTGCTACTGGTCTGACTTCAGTCACTTGAGGAATATAATGACGTAGCAGATTCTCAATTCCCATTTTCAAAGTCATAGTTGATGAAGGGCACCCAGCACATGCTCCTTGCATATGTAAATATACTATTCCATCTTCAAACCCATGGAAAGTAATATCTCCACCATCTTGAGCTACTGCGGGCCTTACGCGTGTGTCTAACAACTCTTTAATTTGATCCACAAGCTCCTTGTCAGGCCCGTCGTGCTCTGCATGAGTAATCGCTCCAGATTGATTGACCATCACTGGATTTCCAGACTGAAAGTGATCCATAATTGCTGCCAGTATTTCGGGCTTCATATGATCCCATTCTGCGGTCTCACTCTTTGTGACAGTTATAAAGTCTAGGCCAAAAAACACCCCCAATACGTCAGAAACCTGAAAAATTCTTTGTGCAAGGGGTGAATTTTCTGCAGCTAATTCAGACGCAAAATCAGCAGTTCCAACTTCAAGAATTTCATGCCCTGGAAGAAATTTTAATGTTGATGGATTTGGAGTTTCTTCTGTTTGTATAAACATTTTAATTCCTAATTTAAATCAAACACTACTCTTAAATATTTTGATTTGAAAGTCAAGTTTTTAGAATCTTTCTAAAAACTAAAATTTATGAAACGGCAATGATAGCTTCTTTTGTCATTGATCCAGGAACAATAGTCACTGGAACTGGTAAAACACCACCTTGGCTACCTACCAATTGCGAAACAAGTGGTCCTGGTCCTTCTCCAGACGGGTTCGCACCAAGTACCAGGATTCCAACTTCTGGATCTTCCTTAATTTGAGAAAGTATCTCAGTAACCTTCTCACCTTCTCTTATTACTAATTCAGGCTCAAAACCTTCTTTCTCAACCATCCATTTTGAAAAAATTGCGAAATGTGCCTCAATTCTTTCTCTAGCTTCTGCTCTCATAGCCTCTCCTACACCTAACCAATGTTGAAACTCTTCAGGCCCAATAATACCTAATATTTCAACAGCTCCGCCCGTTTTGGACGCGCGAATTGCTGCATAACGAAGTGCATTTAAGAATTCAGGTGAATTATCCATTACTACCAGGAACTTACGCAATACTCTTCTCCACAAAATAATTAGGCGGAAATAAACTTAAAAAAGATGATAATCTAAATATGGGATTAAACAAACAAGATTGTTAGATTTAATAGATTTATTTTTTACTTGGTAGTAAACCGATTATTTCAAATGTTCTGGCTACTATAGGAGCAGCTATGTTGCGAGCTTTATCTGCTCCTGCGGTTAAGGTTTCGTCGATATAGTTTTGGTCAACTAACAACTTATTTATTTCAGTTGAGATTGGTGCCAAAGTATCTACTGCTAATTCAATAAGTTTTGATTTAAAATTTGCAAACGGTATATCTTGTAATTCGTTTATGGCGCTTAAAACAGAGATACCATTAAAAGCAGCATAGATGTTGATAAGATTTTTTGCTTCTGGTCGACCCTCCAATTCACTGACATCATTTGGTAAGTTGTTAGGATCTGTTTTTGCTTTTTGTATTTTTCTTGCTATAACGTCAGCGGAATCAGTTAAGCTAATTCGTGATAATTCTGACGGGTCAGATTTAGACATTTTTTTAGTACCATCTCTTAGGCTCATGATACGTGTACCTGCACCTTGAATGATAGGTTCTGGTATTGGAAAAAATCCGTCAATATTAAAGTCATTGTTAAATTTTGTTGCAATATCTCGGGTAAGTTCTAAATGCTGTTTTTGATCATCGCCAACGGGGACATGGGTGGCGTGGTAAGCTAAAATGTCGGCCGCCATTAATGTTGGGTAAGAGAACAAACCAACAGAAGCATTCTCCTTATTTTTTCCAGCTTTATCTTTAAACTGTGTCATCCTATTTAACCACCCCATGCGTGCAACACAATTAAAAAGCCATCCCATTTCAGCGTGTGCAGAAACTTGGCTTTGGTTAAATAAAATTGATTCCTCTGGCTTTAGGCCACAAGCAAGAAATGTAGCGGCAAGCTCTCTTGTCGCATTTTTAAGTTCACTCGGATTTTGCCAAACAGTAATTGCGTGTAGATCTACTAAACAATAAATGGTCTCAAAACCTTTATTTTGTAGTTCTACAAATTGTTTCACAGCACCTAAATAATTACCTAAATGTAAGTCGCCAGTTGGCTGAACACCCGAAAAAACTCGAGGTTTGTGAGAGTTGCTCTTCATAAATTGTCCTTTGTTTTGGTTCTTGGTTTAAAACTTATAAAAAGTATCGTCAATTGAATGCAGGTATAATTTTGGATATATGTAACTTTTATTTAAACTTTGGTCTCCCGGCGGGGACTTTTCCTTAGAAGAAGTTTTTGAAGGCCAAGCAGATAGCACACTCCAAAGTAAAAACCACACGTTACTAAAATTAGAATTATCAAGTTTATAGTTCTAGTTGGATGATCAAGGATCGCTTCGCCGAAAAAATTTGTTACTAAAATTAAAAATATTGATAAACTAATGCTTGCGGCGATTAGTTTTCCAAAGACAAGCTTAAACTTTTTATCGAATTTAAATTTGAAAATGCTTGCATTTCTCCATAGTAGAAGAGCTATCAGCCATCCAGACACAGTAGTTCCAACGGGAGGAGCCAGGTAACCTAAGGGTATTGTTAACCCAACTGCTAATGCTAAGTTTGTGACCATACCAATCAAGGCAAACTTAAAAGGCGACTTAGTGTCCCCATTGGCAAAATAAATTGTTGAAAATATTTTTTGAAACACGAAGGCGGGTAATCCAATGGCATAGACAACTAGCGCTTTACTTGTGTTGATGGCATCTGATGTCGTAAAGGCCCCCCTTTCAAACAAGGTAGCGATAATTGGATAGGGTATGATTAAAAGGGCACAGGTTGCTGGTAAAGTTAAAATTAAGGCAAATTCAGTTGAACGATTAATAACATTGTTGCTTTCTTCTAATGCTTTATGTGAGGTGGTTTTAGATAAGTTTGGCAGTAGGACAACGCCGATCGCAATAGCGACTACTCCAAGCGGTAACTGGAAGACCCTGTCTGCATAGTTTAGCCATGCAATTGCTCCCTCAAAATATGATGCAACTTGTCTTCCAACAACGAGGTTTATTTGGATTACTCCGCCAGCTAGGGCTGCGGGGGTAGCTATTTTAATTAAATTTCGTATCTCAGGGGTCAATTGGGGAATCTTAAGCTTAACCTTAAATTTTTGATTAGATAAGAAAATAATCATGATCACTAACTGACAGAGGCCAGCAATTGGAACACAAAAAGTCAAAGTCCAACCAAAATCTAAGTCAAAAATATAAGCTATAAATAAACCTAATATAAAAAATATATTTAATAACAATGGAGCCGCTGCTGTTACACTATATTTGTTGAGGGTATTTAAAACTCCCCCCAAAAAGGCTGATAGTGAAATAAAAAATATGTAAGGAAACATAAGTCTTCCAAAACTTATTGAAAGGTCAAACCGCGAGTCGATGGTAAAACCGCTTGCCAACATAAATACAAATGATGGCATAAATATTTCTGCAATAGCGGTTAAGCATAACAAGAGTGCAATTAAAAGCGATAGAGCGTCAGAGGCAAAATTTTCAGCATTATTTTTGGACGATAATTTTTTTGATAGCATTGGAATAAAGGCAGTATTGAAAGCTCCTTCAGCAAAAAGTCTACGAAACATATTGGGAAGTGTGAACGCAACTATAAATGCTTCAGCAACTGGTCCAGACCCAAGAAAACTTGCAATTAATATATCCCTAATAAAACCAAGAACCCGACTTAACAAAGTCCAAAAGCCCACAATTGAGAAATTTTGTAATAGATTCTTTGGTAAAAAAAGTTCTTTTTTTTTCATTCCATAGCTTTCCCTGCACCCGCTTCGATTGAATTGCGGAGGTGTAGTGAAATCTGTTCTTGCTTGCTCTTTGAGTGAAGCTTTAAGCCAAATAAATCTTTGATGTAAAAGGTATCAACTGCCTGCTCCCCATAGGTAGCTACAATAGCCGTAAAAATGGAAATATTATTTTTATATAAAGTATTCGCTAGGTCGTGAATTAGACCAATCCTATCTCTTGTATCTACTTCGATAATTGTATAAATATCGCTACCCATATTATCAAAAGTTATGGTTGTTGGAACCTTAAATTCGCGTTCAGCCCTAGAAAATTTTCCTTTTGCGTCCAAAACTCTTTTTGGAACTACCTTCCCTAATAAAGATCTTTTTATTGATTTCACAATTTTATCCATTTCTAGGGTTTTGAATGGACGATTATTTAGATCCTGTACCCAAAGAACAGCAGTGGCAAACCCATCTCTTGTTGTATAGGTCCGAGCATCTACAACATTTGCCCCAACTAGAGCTATCGCACCGGTCAATCTTGCAAAAATTCCTGGATGATCTGGTAGGGCGCAGCATATCCTGCTTGCACCCTTATTTTGATCAGTCATTATTTTTATTTGAATATCGTCAGGTTCAATTTGTTTAAGAAGCATTAAGAATTCTAGTTGGGTATTTAAGTCTAAACCTAGCCAAAAATTATCATAATGCCTATCAAATTGTGCATCTATTTCATTGGCAGGTATTTCGACAATTGATTTACGAGCTTCGGTTTTGACGAAGTTAACTTTCTCAGGTCTCGACGATGACATAGAGCCTTCGCTTAAAGTGGCTAAAGTCTGAGTGTAGAGGTCCCTAAGAAGAACTGCTTTCCAATTGTTCCAAGAGTTTGGCCCTACTCCTCTTATGTCGCAAACCGTAAGAACGGTTAATAATTTTAATTTTGCAGTGCTTGTGACTTTGGCTGCAAAATTGTGAATAGTGCGACTATCAGTAATATCTCTCTTTTGGGCAACATCTGACATTAGAAGGTGGTTTTTGATGAGCCAAACAACTATTTCACATTCCTCATTTTTCAACCCCAGTCGTGGTGCGAGGCTTTTAGCTATCTCTGAACCAATAATAGAATGATCTTCTGGTAGCCCTTTACCAACATCATGAAGTAAAAGTGCAACATAAAGTATTCTGCGGTTAACATCTCCACTGAGTATCTTAGACGCTATTGGCAGATCTTCGAGTAAGTTCCCATGCTCTATTTCTGCCAAATTTCTAATGCATTGAATAGTATGTTCATCAACTGTGAATGAGTGATACATATTAAATTGCATCATGGCGACTATACGACCAAATTCTGGAATAAATGCCCCAAGAAAGCCAACTTCGTTCATATGTCTCAGGGCTCTTTCAGGGTTATTATAATTGAGTAAGAGATCTAAAAAAACTGAGTTTGCTTTTGGGTTGTTTCGAAATTCATTGTTAACCATGGCTAAATTGCTAGCAACTAATCTTAATGCGTCTGGGTGTATCAAAAGCCCTGTTTGTAAAGCAACTTGAAAAAGTTGAATTAAATTTAATGGATTTTTAAGAAATTGACTTGTATCTGAAATGCTCAACCTACCATGATTTGATACTAAGCTATTGTGAACGTTATTGATGTTGGACAGGCCAAAACTAAAATTAAAAATATTTTTTATTTGGCCTGTTAAATTGGGACGCTTCTTGACATGTTTTGATTCCAGCACGGTTAAAAATATTCTTGTTAAATCCCCTACGTTCTTGGCGTTAATAAAATAAGCCTGCATAAAACTTTCCACTGCCAGCATACCTTTTTTATCTTTAAAACCAAAGCGTTTAGCCAATTCAACCTGACTGTTAAAGTTTAAATGTTCCCCCGCCCTTTTTGAGGTAAGATGAAGACAGCATCTTACTACCCAAAGAAAATTCTCGGCTTCTTGAAATATTTGGAACTCTTCTTTGCTGAACACACCAATCTTTATCAATTCCTCGGGGGCTGACGTTTTGTAAAGGTATTTTGTAATCCAATAAAGTGTTTGAAGATCGCGAAGGCCACCTTTTCCCTCTTTGATATTTGGCTCTAACATATATCTCACACCACCTTGACGTGAATGCCTTCTAGACCGTTCCTCTAGCTTTGCTTCTATAAATTCTGGCCCAGTTTTTATAAATACCTCCTCCCAAAGACGTTTTTTCAAGTTGCTTTGAAGGTTTATCTCCCCTGCTAGATAACGATGTTCCAAAAGCGTTGTCCTAATCGTGATATCTTGTTTGCTAAGTCTGACGCAGTCATCCACGGTTCTAACCGCATAACCGATCTTCATTTTCAAATCCCAAAGCATATATAAAATAGTTTCAATTACACTTTCGCCCCAAGCAGTTTGTTTATAAGGTGTGATAAACAAGAGATCTACATCAGAAAACGGGGCCATTTCTTTTCTGCCATAACCTCCCACAGCTAAGACACATATTTTTTCTGAATTTGTTGGGTTCGCTACTGGATGAATAACTTGGGTTACACTTTCCATCGTTGAGATGATTATTTTATCTGTTATTTGAGCATAATACTTTATGGCAAGTGGGGCAAACAACGGTTCAATTTTCAAAATTTTTGCCATAATTTCACGACAGTCATGATAAAATGAATGAAAGATTTCTACAAAATGCTGCCTAGAGCCTAAATGCGGTGCATATTTTTTTTCTTCATCCACTAAAATTTCATGAGTTAGTAGAAAGTCGAGTTGTTCCTTTAGTGCTGAAATAGAGCATGCAGTTTCTTTTTTTTTATTGATAGGTTGGGTCATTGTGAGTTATAATTTTTCATAAACTGTTTTTTTGCATCATCGATTATTTTGAAATGACCAGGAATTACCTCTGCGACACTTAAAGAACGATCACTCTCACCCGTTTGATTAAATCTAAATATACCATTTACCCCAATAAAACCATTCTTATCTGTGAAATGTTCTTGTTTGAATGCTTTAGTTTCTGTTTTAGGATCAAGCAGCTTTCTTACACCGCCAATTAAAGCGATTGCATCGTATGCGAGGGAAGAGATTTCAATCGTATTTGTACCAAATGTTTCAAAATAACGTGCTGCGTATCGTTTTTTAAAGCGCTGATCTGGCACTACGAACCAACCTCGCTTTAAAGAAGGCTCGTCAAGTATGCTTGGTGCACTATCCCATCTAGTAAGCCCCATGAACTGGGGCATATTTTTTGAATTTCTTTTAAAAAGAGCGGAGATTTGTTCTGTAATAAACCCTAACCCACGGGTCGGTGAGTCTGTAAAAATTATTGCATCTGTATTTGAATTAATTAAATCTTCATAGATTGTTGGTGAAAGTTCGCCAATATTACTTACATTTAGGGGATAAGTAGCGATCATGCTCAATATGCTGCCATTACCGATAATTGCGTCTTTGGCCGCTTCAATACCATTTATTCCAATTGGACCTTTAGGACTTACAATAGCAATTCTTTTTAGGCCTTTGCTTTGCGAAAAAGTAACGAGTCTTTTAGCTACAGACTGAAAGCTTGTACCCATAATAAAAACGCCGTTTCCAGCCACTGATGGATCATTAGATAAACTGATTATTTTTATCAAATCTTTTTTCAACGCTATTTTCACAGCAAGAGTTTCCTCGGATAAAAGAGGGCCAACAATAATTTGGCTACCATTTTCAACTGCAGCTTTTGCAGCATAAGCTGCCCGAGCTGGCTCACCTGAAGTAGGATATATGGTTAAAATTAAATTGAGGTGTTTTAGATCGTGAGCAGCGAGGCGAGCAGCATTTTTTAAATTATTAGCTAGAANATTAGTATTTTTGTTTTGCGATTCTAATGGAAGTAAAAGGGCAATTTGAGTTGGATGATAATTATTATCTTCTAATATCTCGGTAGGGCTATTTTTGGGAGTGCAGCCTGATACTGTTATCAAAAATATTATTATCAGCAATATTCCAATGTTTGGATATAGGTAGTAGCTAGCTATTTTATGTTTTCTGAGCACTTTGACTTTGACCCTGTAATTGATGTAATCTCATTTTATAGCAAAACAAAAAAGCTAGGTTAAGGCTTAGACAGTCTCAAGTAAACTACCTGAAATAGTAAGAGAGATACCGTGGTTGTTCAAAGACCTCAAATAAGATCTGGATTGTATTTAGTTGCCACACCTATCGGAACAGCATCTGATATTTCATTAAGAGCCTTAGACTTAATCAAGAATGCAAATGTGTTGGTTGCTGAGGACACACGTAACTTGCGCATTTTAATGAAAATTCATGACATAAAATTAGACGGTAGGGCTATGATTTCATACCATGACTATAATGGTGAAGAACAGCGTCCAAAGATTTTGGNTCTTATAAAAAATCAAAAGTCGGTTGTGCTTGTATCTGATGCGGGTACACCGTTAATAGCAGACCCTGGCTACCAGTTGGTGCAGGAAGTTATATCAAAGGGATACTATCTAAGCGGCGTTCCGGGTGCGTCTGCCGTACTTTCGGCATTAGTGATATCGGGTCTTCCTGCTGATAAATTTTTGTTTGGAGGTTTTGTTCCAAACAAGGAGCATGCGAAGAAAATGTTTTTTTCTCAATATTTGGATTTGGAAACGACACTTGTTGTCTATGAGAGCCCCTCTAGGTTAGTTAGGACACTTAATCTTTTGACTGAACTATACGAAAAAAAAAGAATCGTCGCTGTTTGCCGAGAATTGACCAAAAAATTCGAGGATATTCAGCGGGGTTGTATAGAAGAAGTAGCAGCATATTTTACTGGTCAAGGGCGAGTTAAAGGAGAAATTGTTTTGGTTATAGGTCCGGCTAAGGCTAAGATTGTTGAAGATAAAGAGATTGAGGAAAATTTACAGGCAGTTTTTGATCATATGACCTTTAAAGATGCGATTAGGTTTGTCTCAAAAAACCTAAAAGTATCTAGAAAAATTGTTTATATAAAAGCACTTGAAATCAAGGCGAAAATTTAATGTTTTGTGGTTTTAGTTAATAATTTAAATTGTTTGCTCTGCTGTTAATTTTTGAAAAGATAAGACTGCGTTTTATTGACTGTTTTGTTGGGTAGGTGATATCATAAAACCGTAGCTTTAATTTACAGGATAAACAATGTCTTTACGAATAGCTTTCCAGATGGATCCAATAGATAAAATTAACATTGCTGAGGATACTACCTTTAGAATAGCAGAGGAAGCCCAAAAAAGGGGCCACGAGTTATTTTATTTTTTACCGCAAGATCTGACTTACATCGAAAATCAGCTTGTGGCCCAGGCAAGGACACTTAAAGTACGTAGATCTGTTGGAAATCATTTTACACTGGGGCCTACAGAGAAATTAAGTTTAGTTAATGATGTGGACATTATTTGGCTGCGGCAAGACCCACCTTTTGACATGTCATACATCACCACAACTCACTTATTGGATTTTTTGGTTGGAAAGACTTTGGTAGTTAATAATCCATTTTGGGTGAGAAATTTCCCTGAAAAAATTCTAGTTTTGAACTACCCTGACCTAACCCCGCCCACCATGGTTGGTTGTGATGTAGGAATGTTCAAAGCTTTTAGAAAAATGCATGGTGATACAATAGTTAAGCCATTATACGGCAATGGTGGGGCTGGAATTTTTAAAATAGGAAAAGATGACCCAAATTTAAGCTCTTTAATTGAATTATTCCACAACATCTCACGTGAACCAATTATAATGCAAAAATTTTTACCAGACGTTAAGTTGGGCGATAAGAGAGTAATTTTGGTAGATGGTTTGCCAGTTGGAGCGATAAATAGGGTACCCATTCAGGGCGAGATTAGATCAAATATGCATGTTGGTGGCAAGGCCTTACAAGTTGATCTTACATCGCGTGATTTAGAAATTTGCAAGACTGTTGGCCCTCTTATGAAAGAAAAGGGTCAGATTCTGGTCGGTCTTGATATAATTGGAGATATGTTGACCGAAATTAATTTAACATCGCCAACTGGGGTTCAGGAGTTAGAAAGGTTTAATAATATTAACGTTGCCAAAAAAGTATGGGAATGTCTAGAGGAGAGGCATAACGTAGGACTTTAATAATGGATAAGATGCATTTTTTTGAGTAACCATACTCTTCAGCATATGAATTAACCTTTCTCTCTGAGAAGGCGTGCTTTTTGTTTGTTCCAATCCCGCTTTTTTTCAGTGTCACGTTTGTCCACTAACTTTTTACCTTTTGCTACGCCAAGTAATAATTTTGCTATACCGCTTTCGTTAAAATAAAGCTTTAGCGGAACAAGTGTCATTCCGTCCCTACCTGTGCTTTGCCATAATTTAGCAAGTTCTCTTTTTTTTACTAGCAGTTTTCTTTTACGGCGCTCTTCATGTCCAAAATTCCGTGCCATCTTATAAGAGGGGAAGTGGCTATTGATCAGCCAGAGTTCATTATCTTCCACGCTGGCATAACTTTCTGATATATTTACTCCACCAACACGTAGAACTTTTACCTCAGAACCAATTAAAAGTAGGCCACATTCTATTTCGGTTTCAATAAAATAATTATATCTGGCCTTCCTGTTTTCTGATAGTGCCTTATTCCCATTTTTATTAACTTTTGAGGGCATCGCACTAATTAATCAAACCAGCATGGTTTAATGCACGAAGCATTTGATCCTTCGTTTCTCTGTCGATTTCGATTAATGGCGACCTAATTTCACTACTACACTTTCCCAAAACCTCTAACGCAAACTTTGTTGGGCAGGGGTTTGGCTCAAGGAAGGCTGCTCTGTGAAGTGGTAAGAGCTTATCTTGTAAAGTTAAGGCAGTATTATAGTCACCGTCGTTCATAGCAGATTGAAATTCGGCTGACAATTTAGGAGCAATATTTGCGATTACTGAAATACAACCCTTCCCTCCATGAGCGTTAAAACCCAGAGCTATGTCGTCGTTCCCACAAAGTTGTACAAAGCTATCACTACATGCCGCCCTGGTATCAGAAACTCGTCCTACATCGCCCGTGGCGTCTTTTACGCCCACTATATTTTTCAATTTTGATAACTGAGACATAGTTTCAACTGTCATATCAATCACGGAACGTCCGGGAATATTATAAATAATTATTGGTAGTTTGCTACTATCATTAAGGACTTTGTAATGATTTAAGAGGCCTTTTTGATTAGGTTTGTTGTAGTAAGGAGTTACCACCAAAGCTCCATTGGCACCAACTTCAGACGCAAATTTGATTAGATCAACAGATTCTGATGTACTATTTGAGCCAGCACCAGCGATGACTGGAATTCGTCCTGCTGACGTTTTTACCACCACTTCTATGACTTTTCGATGTTCGGCGTGGCTTAGTGTTGGGCTTTCGCCAGTAGTACCAACTGCAACCAGGCCACTGCTACCCTCGCTAATATGCCACTCTACAAGGCTTTCAAGTGATTTTATATCTAAAGCTCCATTCCGAAATGGGGTTATAAGAGCTGGAATCGACCCGCTAAACATGATATTTTCCTCAAATTTATTAATCTGCAAGTTCAGTCGTAATACTCATTTGTTTTTACTGCAAGTGCCGTAAAAAATATTTATTAGGAGTAGTGCTATTTTAAAAAAATAGTTAGCAATTTGAACTTTAAAAAAAAATGGTTACCAATTTGAGTTTTCGTGTTGTAGCTAAGACTTATGTCTATATAAAAATGGAGTCGAGTTTGAGACGTTGTTTTGCCCGATTAATTATTTGCCTAATTTCTTTAGTGGGTTACTTACTTACAGCTGCTGCTGAGACTGAACGTGAACGCCTGGAAGAAATTGGTAAGGAGTTTAGTGAGGTTTTGAAATACACTGACGCGAAAATGTGGAGTAAGGCTACTGAAAAAGTTGACACTTTAAATAATTCTGTTGCTTATGATATCCTTCAATGGTTGAAATTACGAGACGGAACCAAGGATTTCTCAAGTTATGAGTCGTTCCTCTTGCTAAACGATGACTGGCCAGGAATTGATCTTCTTCGATCTAAGGGCGAGCTTGCTATTGACTCTTCGATTTCATCATCACGTATACTAAAATACTTTCGATCTCGAAAACCTATGACTGCTGCAGGAGCCCTCAAATTTTCGGAGGCTCTTTTGTTCCTACAGGATGTTAGAGGTGCAGAAGAAATAATTAAACAGAGTTGGTTAGAGCACTTATATTCGACAAAAGAAATCACAGCCGCTCTCAAACTTTTTGGCCCCTTTTTAGAGGCTTATCATGTCTTGAGAGCTGATAATCTACTTTGGTTAGGACAGTTTAAAGATGCAGAGTTAATGATCCCATTTTTGTCTAAAGATGATGCAATGTTAGTAACCACAAGAATTGCATTACAAAAAAAAAGTTTTGGGGTCGATAAATATATTAGAGACTTACCTTCAGAATTTAAAAATAATTCAGGTTTAATATTCGATCGTTTTTCATACAGAAAGCAAAAAAAACTTTATAAAGGTGCTGAAGATCTTTTATTAAATTATTCAGTAAGTAAGAATAAATTGGGTAAGCCTCGCATGTGGGCTAAAGGTCGTAAAGAATATGCTAGGCGAGCATTGTTGAGAGGTGACTACAATTTAGCTTACAAAATTTCCAGTAATCATTTTATAGACTTTTCTGAATATGAGGTGGTAAATGAATTAGCTGATTTGGAGTGGTTGGCGGGCTTTATTGCGTTCGAGTTTCAAGGAGATTACCACAAGGCACTTACTCATTTTCAGAATTTTTCAATGTTTGTGGTCAATCCAATTAATCAAGCAAAAGCTAGCTATTGGATAGGGCGTAGTTATGAAAAACTGGGATCCAATACAAAAATGCAAAATGCTTTTGAGCGAGGTGCTGATTACCAAACTACTTTTTATGGACAATTATCTGCTGAACGAGCAAACCGCCCCGCTAGAATTGATCTAATTATCAAAAATCATCAATACAATTGGGTGGAAGAAGAGTTTTTGGCCAAATCGACCATAAAAGCGGCAATTCTTTTGTACTTTTCTGGAAGATCTGTTTTGGCAGACAGATTTTTTAATCATGTGTCTGAGAGTTTAAGTCGATCTGAGAGATTAGCACTTTCTCAACTAGTCAGTGATTTAGGCCTAAAATCATCTGGGCTCTCTATTGCTAAAACAGCGGGAATTTCTGGCATTTATTGCCCAGATTTCTTATTTCCAGTTTTATCTGAAAATTTGTCGTTTGATCAAGAACTCAAACCCTTAATCACTTCTATTATTAAGCAAGAAAGTGGATTTTTTAGCTATACAAAGTCTTCAGCTGGTGCACTGGGGTTGATGCAAGTGATGCCAACAACAGCTAAGTCTGAAGCTAAAAAGTTGGGTAGAAATTTTAGTAAAAAGAAACTTTTAACAGACAGGCAGTATAATATTGATATTGGAACCTCATTTTTAAAGATGCTTCTAAAAAAGTTCGATGGAAGTAAAATCTTGGCTATCTCCGCATACAACGCGGGACCTTATCGAGTGGGCGACTGGATTGGTAGATTTGGTGACCCAAGATTAGGAGGTGTGGACCCTCTAGTTTGGATAGAATCAATTCCATTTTCAGAAACTCGAAATTACGTTAAACGCGTTCTGGAGGCAGATTGGATTTATAGAGGAAAATTTGCCGGCAAACCCGCCGCTCTTGATATGGCAAGACGAAACTTTGGTCACCAATTTTAAAATTGGCTAGCCTCTGGTTGAAGCTTTCTATTACCAATTTTTGTCAGACTTCATTAATAATGATTAATTCTGATCTCAAGTGACAATAAAATCTAATCTGATTGGGAATCCACGATACGATAAAGAAGCTTTCAATCTCTAGATTATTATCTTATTTGTCACGTTATATTGTTATCACATGGGTTTATGATACTATATGATGTGGTAATTGATTCTGTTATCAATTTAGTTATTTATTTTTTATACGTATACTACAAAGGTTGAAGAGTTGGAGTTCTCAAAGTTACGACTTCTTGGATTTAAAAGTTTTGTAGATCCGGTAGAGATAGAAATTCTTCCGGGTCTTACAGGCATTGTTGGTCCCAATGGTTGTGGGAAGTCCAATTTGTTGGAGGCTTTGAGATGGGTTATGGGAGAAAATAGACCCAGTTCCATGAGAAGCGGTGGTATGGATGATGTTATTTTTGCTGGTGCAGGATCTCGGCCTCCGAAAAACTTTGCGGAAGTTGTATTAGGACTACAAAACGCTAAGGTGAATTCATTAGATGTGATAGATGAAATTGGTAAAATTGAAGTAATAAGAAGGGTCACACGGGACATTGGATCGTCTTACAGATTGAATGGAAAAGATGTGCGAGCAAAAGATGTGTCAATGCTGTTTGCTGACTCTTCTACGGGGGCTCATTCCCCGTCTTTGGTGCGTCAAGGGCAGATTACTGAATTAATAAACGCTAATCCTAAATCGAGAAGAAGGTTGCTTGAAGAAGCAGCTGGGATATCAGGTCTTTATCAAAGACGTCATGAAGCTGAACTGAAGTTAAAATCAAGTGAGGGCAACATGCTGCGCTTACAGGATGTCATTGAACAACTTGAAATTCAAATAAGAATACTTGAAAAACAAGCTAGGCAAGCGGCTAAGTACCGCGAGCTTGCTGAAGACATTAGAACCAATGAGGCTTATCTTTTTTGTAAGAAATGGTTTCATGCAACAGCAAAACTGACGGCAGAAAGCGATGAACTTGTTATAAAAGTAAAAGTGGCAGCTTCTGCTGAAATGGAAACAAGGTCTGTAGGAAAAAAAAGGGATGACGTAGAATCTGAGCTGCCCGAGTTGCGAAGTGAAGAAACTAGAACGGCAGCAGCGTTTCAAAGGCTGACTCTCGAAAAGGGGGGTATAGAAAAAGAGAATGAACGCGCAGAAAATAATATTTTGAATTTACAACGCAGGAATACAGAAATCAGTAATGACTTTGCACGACAAAGTACGTTAGTTAGCGACGCGAAGGAAGTAATTGAACGACTAACGTGGGAAAAAGAGCAACTAACTAAATTATCTCAAGGTCATGATGAAAAAATAGAAAGTGCCCAACTAGAATCTACTAAGGCTGCTCAAAAACTCAGTGATGATGAAGTTAAGCTTGATAATAACTCAGAAGATTTTGCAAGATTGTCTGCCCGGTATCAAAATATTGAAAGACAAATTGAAAAAGCAAAAAATGATTTGGATAAAGCTATTGACGAGCTCAATCAATTTGATGGCGATATAATAAAATTGGAGGCCGAGAAGCTTGGACAACAAGAAATATTAAGTAAGAAATCAAAATATCTTCAAAATTGTAAAAAAGACTCCACCCTTGCTGAGAAATCTCTTCAAAACACAGAAAAAGTTAGGGCTGAGGCTGCCGATCAGGAGCTACAAAAACGCGTTGATTTTTCAAGACAGGAGGGTAAGTTAGCGGCACTTGAGGCAGAAAAAAATGTACTGCAAGGTTTAATATTCTCCTCCAGTGGTGAGACTGAACAAATATTTGATCAAGTTAGAATCTTTAAGGGCTTTGAGGCTGCGCTTGGAGCTGCTTTTGCAGACGACTTCAAAGCACCTGTAATTTTCTCAAATGAGAAAACTGGTTGGTTTGAACTTCCAGATTTAAAAGAAATATTTGAATTACCTCCAGGGGTTATACCGATAGCTCAAAAAGTGACAGCGCCTCGAGTTTTAGAAAGAAGGCTTGCTACAATTGGACTAGTAAGTTCGGTTGATGGTCCTCGACTGCAAAAATTACTCAAAGCAGGACAAAAGTTAGTATCAAAAGAAGGAAACTTGTGGAGATGGGATGGATACTGTTGCATGGCTGAGGAAAACTTATCTGAGGCAGCACTTCGATTGAAGCACGAAAATAGGTTACTTGATTTAAATGCAGAGATTTCATTGACCAGTAAGAACCTTGATGAAGCGAGCGTAAACCTTGAGGCAGCCCATTCACAATTTAAAAATTGTGAGCAAGCCAGTGCCATCGCAAGAGACGTAAGAAGATCAAGTGATGAAAAACTATCAGAAGCGTCTCGAGCCGTTAATAAAGTGGAGTCAGAACTAAGCTTTGTTTCTTCTAAGTTGGACAGTCTAAAGGAGAACTTGTCGTTGAGGAAAAACGAGAGAGAGTATTTAGAAACAGATCTTTTAGAATTAAATGAAGTGTTTGAGACTCTTGGTGACCTTGAGATTATGCGACATTTTTTAGAAGAACACCGTTCCACTGTAGATCAATCACGACTTTTGATGGTTGAGAAGCGAGCACTTTTTGATCAAGCAAGGCGGGATGCAGATTTCAGGTTAAAACGGATTGCAGAGTTAGATATTGACTTAAAGAACTGGGATCAGAGACTGGGGGCGGCCCATGAAAGTATAGCCGAACTTGAAATAAGAAAAATGACGGCT
>JGI20156J14371_10001365_pt1 | contig 20075 bp, 16 predicted proteins | sample COG_06_FD_14371 | JGI IMG/M metagenome (IMG submission 14371)
TAAAATGTTGAAGATTGCAAGGCAGCGAGAATATTGAGCCAATAGATTTAGGCTCTGCCAGCAATCTGATGGGGGGTTTCATTCGTCCGACAGCACCCGTTCGAGTTTTAGAAGATGGTTCTTTCGACAGGTAAATTAAACTTACAAAACTAATTGACTAGTTTGTATCTTGGCAGTTTTCTAATAACAAAATGTACCTCGCAGAATCAGTTTTTGATTTGGGAATAATTAATGCATAAAACGGTTTTGGCACTTGGTGGAGATGGGATTGGCCCAGAAATCCTAGATCAAGGATTACGGGTCGTAAGGAGGTTGGCTGAGTTGTCCCAAACCTCTCTCTCAATAGAAAAAGGTTTGCTGCACGGGGCTTCTTGGGAGGCTCATAAAAAATTCTGTACAGATTCAGTGTTAGAGCAGGCAAAAGCTTCAGATGCAGTTTTAGTTGGAGCAGTAGGGGGTCCGCAATGGGATAATATCAGGGCTCCAGGTGGGGCGGAATGCCAGGACGGGCTGATGTATTTGCGCTATCACCTGCAGCCTTATCTTGGGCTAAGACCCTCAAAATCTTGGGGTTCGTTATTATCTCAGACCCCATTTCGGCCCGATTTGGTGGGAGGTGTCAATGTCTTGATACTTCGTGAAATGTGCGGTGGGGCAATGTTTGCTTCTGAACGTGGACAACAGATGGTGAATGGGCTCAGGCAGGGCTATGATTTAACGGCCTATGACGAGGCCGAAGTTGCGCGCTTTGCTCATGGTGGGTTTCAGATTGCACGGTCGCGACGGGGGCGCCTTGTCAGCTGTGACAAGTCCAACGTTATGGAAAGTTACAAGCTGTGGCGAGAAGTGGTGACTGAGGTTTCCCAAGACTACCCCGATGTCATATTTGAAAACATGTTTGCCGATAATTGCGCTTATCAGTTAATGCAGCGCCCAAAGGATTTTGACGTCGTTATTGCGTGCAACCAACTGGGCGATATTTTAAGCGACTTGACAGCGGTTTATTCGGGGTCTCTGGGTATGCTGCCTTCGGCGTGTCTTGCGGCAAACCCCGATAGTGGCATGGTCTTTGGTATATATGAAAGTACTGCTGGATCGGCCCCAGATATCGCAGGACTGGGTATTGCAAACCCTATAGGGATGATCTTGTCTGTAGGAATGATGTTCCACTACAGTTTTGGTTTGCCTGACATTTCCATGCGCGTTGAGCTGGCAGTTCAGGATGTGGTAAATGCTGGCATTTTGACCCCCGACCTGGGTGGTACGGCAACTAGCGCCCAACTTACTAATTCGATACTTGATCGGTTGGTCGCGTGAAAGCGTTTGATTACGTCATTGCGGGTGGTGGCGCAGCAGGCTGTGTTTTAGCCGCAAGGCTGGCTGAAGAAAAAGGTATTTCAGTCTGCCTGGTTGAAGCCGGCGGTAAGGGCCGGGATCTGTTTGTGCGAATGCCTGCTGGAAATGGGTTCGTCTTTGGCAATCCACGTCTCGATTGGGGCTATAATTCCGTTGCGCAATCTAGTTTAAATGGACGATCCCTCTATTATCCCCGCGGTAAGGCTCTGGGAGGCTCTTCTATTGTCAATGGCATGGTCTATATGCGTGGTGTAGCTGCGGATTACGATAGCTGGGGTTTCGACGGTTGGTCTTACGCAAATGTTCTGCCTTATTTTCGTCGTTCCGAAGCGGCGCGTGACCGGTGTGATGCATGGCATGGTAGTGATGGTCCCCTGAAGACGGAACCTGCCCGGAACTTCGGTGAAATCGATCGTGCGTTTATCGCAGCCGCAAAATCTGCTGGGCATAATCAAGTCGACGATTTCAATGGACCGTACAGGACGGGTGTGGCACGAAATGATTCAACAGTTTCAAAAGGTGTAAGACAATCTGCTGCGATTGCTTATCTAAAAAGGCCACCAAGAAATCTAACTATTCGTACCGGCTGCCAAATCACCCAGATTTTGATTGAAAATAGGAAGGCTACAGGCTTAAAAATAATGGGTGGCGAAATTATCCGTGCCAGCCGAGAGGTCATATTGTGTCAAGGTGCATTTGGTACCCCGCAGTTAATGATGCTATCTGGGATCGGACCCACCGATCATCTGACAGAGCACGGAATTGCAGTTGTGGCCGATCTACCGTCGGTAGGAGCGCATCTGTCCGACCACCCTGACGTACCTCTCCAATATGGTTCAGATCGAATTGATCTGAGTTATGCGAAATATCAGCGACTGGACATGGCGGCGCTACTGATGGGACAATGGCTTTTGAATGGGTCTGGTCCAGGTGGTGGGCCGCTCTTTTCGACTGTTTTATTTCACGCATTCGACGACCACTCGTATCCAGAACTTGAAGTTTTCATGACACCCATGGTGATTGAAGAAAACTTTAATCACGGTACGCCGGAAAGCGTGCCATGGTTGCAAAGGTTGGGGCGACAGCTTTTAGTCCGCGGGCGCAAGATGGCGCGGCCCGGGGTGCAGATTGACATTAACCTTGAACGACCCCGCTCGACTGGAACCGTGCGCTTGGCAAGCTCTGACCCCAATGTTCATCCTTTGATTGATCCAAACTTCTTTGCTAATCCACAAGATTTAAAGGATCTCAAAAGAGGGGTCCACGCCATGCGTGATGTTATGAGCCAACCTCAGATCACGCCATACCTTACTGGTGAAATTGGTCCCTGGAAAGATGCCAAGACTGACGCAGAAATTACTCAAGCCATTCGTGACACGGCTTATACCGGCCACCACCCAGCCTGTACCGCCCGCATGGGAGATGTGCTGGACGCTCAGCTTCGAGTTCATGGGGTCGAGAGCCTCCGTGTTTGCGATGCCTCAGCTATGCCTACGCAAATCACTGGAAACCTTTATGCAACGATTGTTATGATGGCAGAAAAAGCTGCCGACATGATTCTTGGTCGCCCACCGTTGGCGGCTGAATATCCAATGGAGCCACGTTAATGAAAGACATTCGTACATTTCAATATTTCACTGGAAATCAATGGCACGATCCAATTGAGGGCCAATATATCGAGAGTGAAAATCCTGCGACAGGAGAGATTTGGGCGCGTATCCCTGATTGTCGCCAGGCTGATGTAGATCTTGCAGTTGCAAACGCGAAATCCGCCTTTTATCAAGGCCCTTGGGGTCGAATGCAACCGGCTGAGCGAGGCAGGACCTTGCGACGGATTGGTGATCTGATTTCTAAATCTGCCGAACGTCTTGGGGCAATTGAAACAACAGATAACGGTAAGCTGACTTCTATGATCACCCCGGGGCTGCTTGAAGGCCAGTGGCTGGTGGATAGCTGGCATTATTATGCAGGTATGTGCGACAAATTCGAAGGTTCCTTAATCCCTGCTGAAGTCCCAAACACACATAATTATATGAAATGGGTACCCTTTGGGCCTGTGGCGCAAATACTGCCGTGGAATTCGCCACTTGGCACTTTATTCTGGAAACTTGCGCCTTGCCTCGCTGCGGGCAACACCGTTGTTTTGAAGCCCTCTGAACATTCAAGCGCATCAACACTAGAACTGATGGATGTGTTGTTGGAGGCAGACCTCCCCCCTGGAGTAATAAACGTAATTACGGGATTTGGATTGACGACGGCCCAGCCAGTTATCGAGCATACCGATATCCGTATGGTTAGCTTTACAGGTGGAACAGCAGGTGGCCGCGCTGCGGCATTAGCTGCAGCAAGGCAAGTTAAACCTGTGGTAATGGAGCTTGGTGGCAAGTCACCTCAGATCATATTTTCTGATGCCGATCTTGACCTTGCAGTAAATGGTGTTGCTGCTGGGATCTTTCCTCCTGGTGGCCAAAGCTGTATCTCGGGATCACGTGTACTTGTTCATGCAGATATCGCCGAAGACTTTTGCAACCAGCTCGTCAATTTGGCAAAAAAAGCCCGTGTAGGGGATCCTCTTGACCCAAACACACACATCGGCCCCATGGCCAACCGACAACATTATGAAAGTGTCCTGAAACGTATTGAAGTTGCAGAAGCCGCTAATCACAAATTGTTGCTTGATGGCAGATCCGCATGCAGAGATAAAGGTTACTATATTGGACCAACAATTTTTGCTAACGTCCCCAACAGCGCCGAGTTGGCGCAGAACGAGGTTTTTGGACCTGTTGTCAGTACAGAGATTTGGCAGAATGAAGAGGACGTAATTCGCATTGCCAATGATACAGTTTATGGGTTGGCGGCGGGCTTATGGAGCCGTGATGTCGTCCGGGCTATGCGTGTGGCAGAACAAATTGAAGCGGGTACAGTTTATATCAACAATTACTTTAACGCGGCGACTCAATCGCCGGTGGGTGGAATGAAACAATCAGGCTATGGACGCGAAAATGGTTGGGAAGGCATGCGCTGCTTCATGCAAACCAAATCAGTTTGGTTATCTACAAAACCGCACGAGCCGAATCCTTTTGCTTAAAATTAGAAAAGAATCTTGTGGGAGGTATTTGAAAGGTTTTAGGTATTAAAAAGTTCAAGTATTCAGGTCGCTGAACTCCAGATCCCGTATGCCGCGTCCTTGGATTAAATGCGACAGGCGTTCCTAATTATCAGGCATAAGCCCCGCATCCACTATCTGTTTTTCAAGCCGCGTGTAATAAAACACATCACGTTTGGTAGTTAGGTAAAGTAGTTTTGGCAACCCATGTGGTACACCCGTTTTCTTGCAAAGGTTAAAATTCAATGCAAATCAGGTACTTGGCCTATGGATCTTGGTTAAAGTGGTGCCGTTAGACTGATCCGTGCTCTCATCAGTCTAACGGCACCTATGCAGACCTTTTCGCGGGCCAATGAGGTTTACGATACAACTCTAGGTTAGCGTTTCATCAACCCAATAATGAAGGCGCCATACGGTGTGGATACCATACCGGAAACGGCTGAAAATGTGGTGGATGACTTCAGTATTTACCGCAAAGATCAGGACGCTTTTGAGCTACGTTCACAAGACAAGGCTGAACGAGTGATGACCAAGGGACGGCTTGCCTCCGAAATTGTGCGGTGACGATCCCATTTTTAGTAATAGTAAAAAAACTTGACAGATCGAGCGGCGGTGCGCAAATATTTAGTAATGCTAAAAAAAACCGAATCCATATCTTTGCAACGACCTGATGTCGAACTTGGCAACGAACTTCGGCTGTGCCGCAAAGACGCCAACTTGACGATGCAATTTGTGGCCGACAACGCGGGCCTGTCCGTTGGGTTCATTTCCCAAGTTGAGCGCGGGCTTACCGTTCCGTCACTTTCTTCGCTGAGGTCAATTGCTCAAGTTCTTGGGCGCCCAATTTCGCAGTTTCTCGAGCAACCGGCAAGTGGCACAGGGACGACACGCCAAACAGATCGCATAAGTTACAGGGTGGCTGACGGTGCACTTTCTTATGAAAGGTTATCTGCTCGTTTTCCGGGCAGCACCATTCGCTCAGTGATTGTCCATGAACCACCCGGCTATCGCAATGAGCCCATCAGCCACGATGGAGAAGAGTTGTTCTATGTTCTGCAAGGCGAGATCTCGGTTGAGGTAGAGGGAGAAGTAAAGATTCTGCGACAGGGCGACTCTTTGCATATCGATTCCAGACGAACCCATTCGACGTGGAACCACAAGGATCAGGCCTCTTCATTATTGTGGTGTGGCACGATGGACGTATTTGGCGAAGACACCAATGATCCGATTCATAAAAAAAGAGTTCTGCCAAAATCAAGCAGATTAAAACCAACAATTAACAAACGATAACAAAGGAGAAAATAATGAAGTTATTGAACACGGCTCTCGTCGCGAGTTTGCTAGCGGCAACATCACTGATCGCACCGGCCAACGCCGGCGGGGTTCTAAGGCTAGACGAGGTTGCCGTTGGCGAACTTGATCCGGGCAAAGCTAGCGATTTTGCTGACAGCATTTTGATGTTCAATGTCTATGACACTTTGGTCCTGCCCGTTCAGGGTGGCCCTGGACACGCGCCGCATCTGGCCAAAAGCTGGTCAAACGACGGCAACAGTTTCACCTTCAAACTGCGCGATGACGTAAAATTCCAAAGTGGCAATTCACTAACATCCGATGACGTTGTCTATTCTGTTGAACGCATGAAAGCATTAGGCGCAGGCCTTTCGTATTTGTTTGGGGTAGTGGAAAGTGTTGAAGCCGTCGACGCCTCAACAGTTCGATTTAACCTATCTTCACCTTACTCACCCTTCGTAGCATCGCTTGTGCGTCTACCAATCGTCGACAAAATGCACGTTGAGGCCAACGCTGCCAGCGATGATGAATGGGGAGAGGCGTTTTTGTCTGGCAATGGTGCGGGTACTGGCGCTTACACAGTAAAGGCGCACAACCCACAAGCCGAAACCGTGATGGAAAAGAACGCGGATTACTTCTTGGATATTGCGGGTGAAGCACCAGATACAGTGCGTCTGCGGTACGGCTTAGAGGCGGCGACTGTGCGGACTTTGATTGCAACCGGTGAACACGATATTTCGTCCCAGTGGTTGCCGCCAGAGGTTATGGCCGCACTTGCCAAGGATGGCGCACAGCTTTTGACAGAAAGCGGGACTGGCGCGTTCTATTTCAAGATGAACACGACCAAAGCCCCTTTGGATGATGTCAATTGCCGTTTGGCGCTATCAACGGCGTTCGACTATTCGACTGCGATCAAAATGATAGCAATCACGGATGATATTTCGGCGGGTAGTCCTGCAACTGGGGCTATTCCAAAGGGTATGTTTGGTGCAAACGACGCATCAATGGTGCAAATGCAGGACATGGCCAAAGCAAAGGAATACCTTGATGCATGCAAGTACGATGCAGCAGACATGGATATCGAAATTAGCTGGATCGCCGAGGTTCCACTAGAAGAACGATTTGCGCTTCTGATGCAGTCAAACTTCACTGAACTTGGCATCAAGTCACATATCAAAAAACTGCCATGGGCGTTGTTTGCCGAACAGGTGTCAAAGCCAGAAAACACTCCAAATATCAGCCAACTATTCGTTAACGCTGTGACCGGTGATCCCGATACATTGCTTTACGGGATGTACCACTCATCGTCACCGGGTACTTGGCAGTCGCCAGAATACTTGAACGACGCAATGGTTGATAAGTACCTTGAAGAAGGTCGTTCGGGCGCTAACGATGCGGAACGCCAAGCAGCATACGCCATGCTGAACAAGCGTTTGATGGAAATCGCTCCAACGATTTATGGTTTTGATCGTCAGTCGGTTTACGCCGCAAGCACCCGGGTAAGTGCGCCAGCGCTTAGCGATCCTGCACATGCCTTCGGATTGGATGGCATGGGCTTTAGCTTCCGTTTGATGGAAGTCGCTGAGTAATCAATTTCCCAAGCCGTCGGGCCTTTCGAGGGCCGGCGGCAATTTCTTGGACTTTTTATGTTTCTTGTTCTTCGCCTTCTTGCGCGGCGGCTCGGTATTTCTCTCATCGTGCTGGTTGGCGTGTCGATGCTTATCTTTGGCATCGCAAGGGTCATTCCCGGTGATCCCGCCCGGATCGCTTTGGGGCCAAATGCGACGGTTGAACAGGTCACAAACCTGCGTGAAGAACTTCACCTAAACGATTCAATTGTTGTCCAATACGGATATTTTCTGGCTGATTTGCTCAAGGGCGAACTTGGCATTTCCTTATATACTAATAGGCCCGTGACCACGGATATTGCCCAATTTTTGCCGGCAACTCTGGAACTTGTGATTTTTGCGGGCATCTTGATGGTCGGCATCGGTCTACCGCTTGGCATTGCGTCCGCGCGCTACCGGGGCCGCTGGCCGGACCATGTTATTCGGCTAGTTTCCCTGTTGGGCGTTTCTGCCCCCAGTTTTGTGTGGGCCGTAATTCTCATGCTTTTGTTTGCGTTTTATCTGCCAATTTTCCCAATTGCTGGACGGATCGCAGATACTTATGAAATCACGCGGGTTACCGGATTTCTTCTGTTCGATACACTTTTGTCCGGAAACTTTTCAGCCTTCGGGGACGCGCTTCGCCATATCATCCTGCCCGCGTTCGCGTTAGCGGTTTCAGGCATAGGCCAAGCCGCCCGCTTGACCCGTGCGAACATGGTCGAAACATACGACAAACCCTACATTGAAATGGCACATGCTTTTGGATTTTCCGCCCGACGCATTGCCAACAAATTCGCGTTTAAGCCGTCGATGATACCGTCTTTAACGATTATCGGGCTGGATTTTGCGGCGATGTTGGGGAATGCGTTTCTGGTGGAAGCCGTGTTCGCTTGGCCGGGGCTATCACGTTACGGGGTGGCGGTGATCCTACGAAAAGATTTAAACGCCATCATCGGCACTGTCCTAATTATTTCGGCAACATTTCTGATTGTAAATTTGATCGTTGACCTGATGATTGCACTTTTGAACCCGCGAATTCGTTATTCGCAGCGGGGCTCAACATGAAGCGCATGATCATCATCCTTCTGCGCAATCCGCTTTCCCTACTTGGTGTGATCCTTGTTTCCCTGGTTGTGTTGGCTGCTATTTTTGCTGATTTCATTGCCCCATTCCCGGATCATCGGGGTGCCATTGTTGACTTTCTGCATTTCAATCAGGGACCGACGAGCCGAAATTATATGGGAACGGACCTGGTCGGGCGTGATCTGTTCAGCCGAATTATTTATGCGTTCCGGATTTCGCTGATCCTTGGAGTGGTTGTGTTGGCAATCGCCACCCCGGTTGGAACATTTGTTGGGTTGTTTGCGGGGTATTTGGGTGGAAAAGTAGAGTTCATTTTGATGCGGTTGACGGATGTATTTCTGTCGATCCCGCCGCTGGTGCTGGCGATTGCAATGATGGGTGTTCTGGAGCCGACCTTGATGAACGCAATGTTGGCTGTCACCGTCATGTGGTGGCCTTGGTACGCGCGGCTTGTCTACAACATCGCCCGCTCGGAACGAGAAGAGGGATATGTTTTGGCCGCCGAGGTCATAGGTGCTTCAAACATCCACATCGCACTACGCGAAATCCTTCCCAACTGCCTGCCCGCAATCATCACCAAAATGACGTTAGATATGGGTTTTGTCATCATCATCGCATCATCACTGTCGTTCCTGGGGCTAGGTGTTCAGCCGCCAACACCCGACCTTGGAAGTATGGTAGCAGAGGGCGCGCGGTACCTCCCCGACAGTTGGTGGCTGACAGTTTTCCCCGGGTTAGCCATCCTGATCGCGGTCTTTGGGTTTAACCTGATCGGTGATGCCTTGCGCGAGATTTTGGGGGCGGATCAATGAACGACGTATTGAATATCTGCGACCTTACCTTGAAATTCCGGGGTTACACGGGCGTCACTGACGTACTTCACGGGGTATCGCTGAACATTCAGGCAGGTGAAAAAGTCGCTTTGGTTGGAGAAAGTGGCTCTGGTAAATCGGTAATGGCGCGGATCGTTCAGGGTCTGTTGCAGGACCTAAAGTCGGCACAAATCAAAGGGGACTTGTTTTTTGAAGGTCACAATCTGAACCGCCTGAGCGCCCACCAATGGCACGCCCTTCGAGGCACCTCGATGTCCATGATTTTTCAGGACCCAACCTCGTCGCTGAACCCGGTGTTTACAATTGGCACGCAGTTCACCGAAGTGTTGCGCCGTCCAGATCCAAAGTTGAGCAAGGTTGAGGCTGCTGCCCGTGCAGGCGAACTTTTAAATTCCGTATCGATCCACGATCATGATCGGGTCTTAAACGCCTTTCCTTTCCAATTGTCGGGCGGGATGAATCAACGCGTTGTCATCGCGATGGCGCTGGCTAATCAGCCTTCGTTGTTGATCGCGGATGAACCCGGTACCGCGCTGGATGTGACGGTTCAGGCGCAAACGCTTAATCTTATGCATGATTTGGTCGAACAAAGTGGCACTGCTGTTCTGTTCATTTCACACAACCTTGGCGTCGTCCGAGAATTCGCAGATCGAATTTACGTGATTTACCGTGGACGAATTGTTGAAACTGGACCGACCTGCGCCGTGTTCGAAAACCCGGGCCACGCCTATACAAGGGCCTTGCTGGCGGCCATACCACGGATCACAGGTGGCGGGATTCCAGATATTCCTGACACTGGTGATGCTTTTTTTGAGCCTATGGTTGTTCACAACGGGGGGCAAACATGACCCCGCTTTTGTCGCTCAAAAATGTCAGCAAGACGTTTGGTTCAAAGAATCGCACTGTCCATGCTGTACATGATGTGAGTTTTGATGTTTTCCCAAACGAGTGTCTGGCGGTGGTCGGGGAAAGTGGTTCGGGAAAAACGACCCTTGCAAACATGATATTGGGTGTTTTTGGGCAATCTGCTGGCGACATAGTGTTTGATAGGCAGGCTTTGCCTACAAAACGCTCACTGGACCAACGACGTGCGATCCAACTGGTGCAACAAAACCCATTGTCGTCGCTAAATCCCAAACGCTCGGTAGGATCGTCGGTCCGGTTGGGGCTGGATGTTTACGGTATTGGGGCTAAATCCGAAAGATGGGCGTTGGTTGAACGTGCATTGGAAGACGTCGGATTGGCGCCAGAGTTCCGCAAACGTCCGCCCGCGACCCTGTCTGGCGGTCAACGCCAACGTGTGGCCATTGCCCGCGCTCTGGCCTGCCAGTCGCGCCTAGTTGTTTTGGACGAACCCACGTCCGCACTGGATGTATTGGTACAGGCCCGGGTTTTGCGCCTTCTCAATGAGCTGCGGCAAAAAAAAGGGCTGAGTTATGTTTTCATCACCCATGACTTATCGGTTGTGCGCAATGTTGCAGATAGGGTCGCGGTCTTCAAAGAAGGCCAACTGATCGAATGCGAAAAGACGCCCGACATATTTGAAGCACCGCAGCAAGATTATACCCGACAATTGATTGGGGCAGTTCCAGTTGTTGCGGACGAAGAAATTCAATTGCGAAACACTTTGACCCAAGGAGAAAAAATTTGACAGATATCACAGCTGCGATTGCCAGTCCTAAAGATCAGCCTAACCAAACCTTTCGGGCACTAGAACAATTGGTCGACGAAACAATTGGAGTGAAGTTGTTTACTTTGATGGAGGTCGACCGTACCCGCAATGTGGCCTGGCGTAGCTATACCAATAACCCTGAAGCCTATCCAATACTGGGTGAAAAGCCACGGCAGCAAAACAGTTGGAGTGAAATCGTTGAAGGGCGTCATGAAACCTTCGTGGCAAACACAATCGATGAAATTGCGGCTGTATTCCCGGACTTTGAGCTGATCCAATCGTTGGGGTGTGAAAGCTGTTTGAACCTTCCGATTGTCATAAACGGAACGATGTGGGGAACATTGAACTGTTTGCACGACGCTGGACATTTCACGCCTGAACGGGTGGCTGCGGCTGAAACACTTAAGGCAATGGGGGCGCTTACCTTCCTGTTTATAGCAAATTTGCGACTTCAAGGAGAAGATCATGGGTAACATAACTCGCCGTGTGGCCACGGATGTGGGTGGAACTTTCACCGATTTAGTTTGTTTTGAAACCGACACTGACACCGGAAGTTCCCGCGTGATCACAGCCAAGTCGGACACGACGCCGCCCAATTTTGAAACTGGCGTTCTCAAAGTCCTTGAAAAAGGTGCTGTCGACCCCGCTTCTGTGGATTTTCTAGCCCATGGGACCACGGTTGTGATCAATGCGCTGACCGAACGTAAAGGCGTCAAGGTTGGCCTGATCACTACTGAAGGGTTTCGAGATACGCTTGAAATTGCACGCGGAAATCGGCCGGACTTCTTTAATCTTCACTATGAAAAACCTGAACCATTTGTACCGCGCCACCTGCGCAAAGAATTGCCCGGGCGGATGACTTACACGGGTGAAGAACGCACCCCACTTGACCTTTCGAGTCTACCAGAGATTTTGGACGGGTTTCGCCAAGAGGGCGTTCAGGCCGTGGCGATTAGTTTTTTGCATTCCTACGCGAATACAGCTCACGAAATTGCGACCTTGGCCGAAGTACAGCGGTTATGGCCCGAAATTTCAGTTGTTTCATCGCATCAGATCACGCGGGAATGGCGTGAATACGAACGCACCAATACCGCCGTTCTGTCGGCCTATATTCAGCCGGTCGCCGCCCGGTATTTGCATAACCTCGATGCTGGTCTAAAATCGCGCGGGTTCAAAGGCAGCCCCTTTATTATGCAATCCAATTGCGGTGTGGATTCCCTTGCGGCAACATCAAAAACTCCGATCACGATTGTTGAAAGCGGCCCAGCATCTGGGTTTTGGGGCGCGGCTGAACTGGGCAAATTGATTGGTGAACCCAACGTTCTTGCTTTGGATATCGGGGGGACGACGGCAAAATGTTCGCTGATCGAAAACGGCGAAGTCCGGATTATGACCGATTACTGGATCGAACGATCCCGCAAAACTGCGGGGTACCCGATCATGGTGCCCGTAGTTGATTTAGTCGAGATTGGCAATGGTGGTGGATCAATTGCGTGGGTCGATGACTTTGGAAAACTTCACGTTGGACCACAATCTGCCGGCGCAATACCGGGTCCGGCAGCCTATGGAAAAGGTGGGGTTGAGGCGACCACAACAGATGCCAATTTATGGCTTGGACGGATCAACAAAGACTATTTCTGTGGCGGCGAGATCGACGCGGACATGCCCGCGACCGAAAAATCCATCCGCGCACTTGGCGAAAAACTGGGTGTCGAAACAGATCAAGCGGCAGAAGGGATAATCCGGATTGCCAACAACAATATGATCAACGCCCTCAAACTCGTATCGCTAAACCGCGGGTTTGATACTCGAGACTTTACCTTACTTGCTTTTGGTGGCGGCGGTGGCATGCACGCTGTGGCATTAGGCCAAGAATTGCAGGTTAAAAAAGTCGTGGTACCTGCCGCGGCCTCGGTATTTTCGGCCTGGGGCATGATGATGTCTGACCTAAGGCGAGATTTCTTTGTAACGCAATTGTTGGATTTATCCAAAGGTGCGAGTGCGAAGATCGAACAAACATTCGCCGACACAGAGGCACAGGCGTTTAGCACATTTGTTGATGAAGGCGTTGATGCGACCCAAGTAACATTCCAGCGCTATGGAAAGTTCCGGTATCAAAATCAGGAACATACGACAGAAGTGTTGTTGTCTGGTGACGCCATCAGCGATGAGAGCCTGTCTAAGATTGCGTCCGATTTCCACGAAACATACGAACGGGAATACACCTATCGCCTTGATGCCCCGGTCGAGATGGTTGGTGTCCATCTGGTGGCCAAAGCCGAAGTCGGGAAGCTGGAAATGCGTCCCGAAACGGTTGGTGGGCCAGATGCGAATGGCGCGATCAAGGGCACGCGCACAGTTGATTATGCATTGGAAGGCAAGCATGAGGCCACGATTTATGATGGTGATCGACTGGCGCCGGGAATGGAATTTCCCGGCCCTGCGATTGTCGAAGACAGTGGATCTACGGTGGTTGTTCATCCGGGTAACTCGGTGTTGGTCGACGCATTTCGCAACATTCACATCACATTGAACGGGTGAAGCAACATGACATATGAAAATGATCAAATTACTTTGGAAATCATCCAAAATTCACTTCAGGCCGCGGCTGATGAAATGTTTGCAGCCATGCGAAAAACGGCTATGTCTAGCATCATCTATGAGGTGTTGGACCTTGGGACGGGCATCACCGACTCTGAGGGGCGCATTGCATCATCGGGCGCGGGAATTCCAGCCTTTATTGGTGTTCTCGACAAATCGGTTCAGGCTTTGCTTCGAAAGTTTAACAGGCCCGATGATATCAGTCCCGGTGATGTCTTTATTGTCAATGATCCCTACTACGGCGGCGTTACCCATTTGAACGATTTGGTGCTGGCGATGCCGGTTTTCGCCGATGGCGAAATTATCGCATGGACTGCCAACATTGCACATAACTCTGACGTTGGTGGAATGGCCCCGGGATCCCTTAGCGGTGATGCGACTGAGATTTTTCAGGAGGGCTTGCGTTTGCCGGGGGTGAAATTGATCCGCGCAGGCAAAACTGAACAAGCGGTGATGGATATCATCACAGTCAATTCGCGCATGCCTGATTTCTTGCTTGGCGATGTTTGGGCTGCGATATCTTCTGTTCGTGTTGGGGCGAAAAGGCTTGAGGAACTGGCGACAAAATATGGTGCGGGTACTTTCAAAAAGGCCATGGTCAGTTTCATGGAATTTGGTGAGGCAACGGCGAAAGCCGAGTTGAAGAACCTTCCGAAAGGGACATTTGAGCTTAGCGAGGAACAAGACGATGGCCGGATTTATAACGCCAAGATAACCATCACAGACGATGAATTTATCGTTGATTTGCGTGACAATCCTGATCAGGATAATGGTCCGACGAATACCTGCCGTGATGGTACAATCGTCTGCGCGCAGATGGTGTTCAAATCTCTCACGGACTCCGAAAGCCCCGCCAATGATGGATCGTTTCGACCGTTAAGGGTCCTGACCCGCGAGGGGTCTGTTTTTCACGCAAAAGAACCCGCTGCGATCGGATTCTATTTTGAAACAGAGGTTCGAGTTTATGACCTTATCTGGCGCTGCCTTGCGCCGTATATCCCCAAGCGGCTTCCATCGGGGCATTTTTCGACGATTGCGGGTACGTTTATTGGCGGAATTCACCCCGATACAGGACGCCAGTATACAGTTATCGAACCGCAGATCGGTGGTTGGGGCGCTTGGGAAGGTCGGGATGGCAATCCTTGCATTTTCTCGGGTTTCCACGGTGAAACCTACAACACGCCTGCCGAAATATCAGAGGCGCGAAACGGGTTGTTCGTTGACCGGATGGAACTGAACACCGCTGAAGGCGGTGAGGGGGAGTTTACGGGCGGTCGGGGTCTGAAACTTGAATACCGTGTCCGCACGGACAACGGGTTCCTAACCGCAGGGTATACGCGGTCCAAGATCAAACCATGGGCGCTAGAAGGCGGGTTGGAAGGATCTGGGAACTATGTCGAGGTGATCAAAACGGACGGCAGCCAAGAACGCTATTCTTTTGTGTCAGGCCTCACCGTTAACCGAGATGACGTCATCCGCGTGATTACATCGTGTGGGGGCGGATATGGCAACCCTAAAAAACGCGACGCCGAAAAGATCAAAGCAGATATCAAAAACGAATTGCTGACCCTAGAACGCGCGCAGGAGATTTACGGCGTGAAAGAATAAGAAGGAAATCGCCGATGGTAAAAATTATGTATCTCAGCCCCGTTGCGCATCGCGCCGGACACGATGATCTGTTCGCCGATATGGCCCGCGACTACAAACTGCCAGGAACCGAAGTTCATGTAACGTCCCTGCCGGATGAAATCGGGCGGTTCTCTCATATTGAATATCGAAGTTATGAGGGCATAGTCACGGCTGGTATCATTCGGGCAACCCGTGCGGCAGCACGTGAAGGGTTTGACGCGCTTGCTATAGGCTGTTTCTATGACACTGGATTGGCTGCGGCGCGCGAAATTTCCGGTGAAATGATTGTGACAGCACCATGCGTAGCGTCATGCGAAATCGCGGCAAGTTTGGCCAACCGGTTTGGCGTCATTGTTGGGCGACGCAAATGGGTCAATCAGATGGAAGCAACGGTCAATGACTGCGGGCACCGGGATCGATTGTCGGACTTTTATCACGTCGATCTGGGTGTCACCGAATTTCAAGAAGACCACACGCGGACCGAAAACAGTCTACTGGAGGCGGGAAGACGGGCTGTTGAAGAAGATTATGCCGAGGCGTTGATCCTTGGCTGCACTATGGAAGTTGGGTTTTATAAAACGGTCCAGGACCGACTTGGAGTGCCGGTCATTGATCCTTCTATCGCAGCATTGAAGCGGGCCGAATACGGCGCTTTGTTAAAGAGGGACTGTGGCTGGAAGCCTTCGCGCAAATGGTCGTGTGAAGCTCCGCCCGAAGAAGAAATCAAGCATATTGGCGCATTCGATACTGACAATGCCTTTGGTGGGCGAATTGTCATTCCAGCAAATTAGGGAGCTACCGTAATGCCACGCGAATGGGTAATCGACGGCTATTCAGGGTTTGAGTCCCTTCGTTTGGCTGACTGCGCACGGGAAGAACCGGGACCAACTGACGTTCGTTTGCGGGTTGAAGCCTTCGCGCTGAACTGGGGCGACGAAGACCTGATGAACGACGCATATTCTTTCAGCTTTTCCGCGTTCCCGGCCCGTATTGGTATCGAAGCGGCGGGTATTGTTGAGTCAGTTGGCACAGGCGTTACCGGTATCAAAATTGGTGACCGATACTGCACTTTACCGTACTTCTATGATCGGCGGGGCGCTTCGACAGAGACCATGCTGATAGATCAGGCTTTTGTCACGAAGGCGCCCGACGGGTTGTCGCCGGTACAGGCCGCTTCGGTTTGGATGCAATTTATGACTGCGTATTTTCCAATTATGGAGCTTTCCAAGGCAGTGCCTGGGCGCAATATTTTGATCCCTGCCGGGACCAGCACGGCAGGCAGCGCCGGTTTACAAATTGCGCGGATGTGTGGGGCCACCACAATTAGCACATCGCGCTCTGAAACCAACCGGCAATACCTTTTGGATCAGGGTGCCGATCATGTTTTCATAGATGATGGCGGCGATATCGAAGGATTTTTACGCGATGTCACCAACGGCGTGGGAATACATGCATCTTTTGATCCAATTGGCGAAGATTTCATGGACCGCTATGCAGGTGCCATGGCAAAAAACGGTATCTTGTTCTTGTACGGTGGACTTACAGGTACCTATGCGAACCCTCCGTTTCTAAAAATGATCCAGAGAAGTCTTTGGTTTCACCCCTATTCTCTTTTCAACTACGTTGAAGATCCAGAGGCCTGTCAGCGTGGAAAAACGTTTTTGTACCAGGCATTAAACGCAGGAAAATTGAAACCAAACATCGACAAGATCTTCCCTATGGACGGATTAGTTGATGCATGGCGCTACCTAACAGGCGAACGAAAAAACCACGGCAAGGTCGTCATCAAAACTGGCGTGTGAAAGGAATAAAACCATGACCCGATTAAACAAACTCCATGAAACCATGATCGCAAACAACGTTGATCTGGTGGCCCTTGGACCAGGCGCACATATGCAATGGCTGCTTGGGTTTCATCCACATGCGGATGAACGCCCTTGTTTGATATGCATCAGCACAACCTCCGCTGCGTTTCTGATGCCTGCGTTGAACGCGGATGGTACTCGGACAAAAACGGACCTTCCATTTTATAAATGGTCTGATGCCGATGGTCCAGACCAAGCGTTTGGCAAGCTGTTGGAAGAACTAGAAATCCCCGACAATTGCCGGGTCGTGCTCGATGAAACCATGCGCGCCGATTTCGCTGCCCTTGTGCAGGACGCTCGACCAAATGCCAAAAGAAACTTTACCGCCAAAACGGTTGGCTCGCTGCGCATGCGCAAGGACGACATGGAATTCCAAACTCTGAGGGAAAACGCTACGATAGCTGACCAAGCGATGAAAGCTGGTTGGGCGGATATGCACGCTGGAATGAGCGAACTTGATGTCGCAGGGGTCATCCGATCGAAGTTCTCAGATCTTGGCGCCAAGCCACTGTTCAGCATCGTTGGTGCTGGCGGAAATGGTGCGTTCCCCCATCATCAAACCGGCGACAGGGTTTTGCGGGATGGGGACGCCGTTGTGATGGACATCGGCGGTGGCCAAAATGGGTATTCCAGCGATATCACCCGCATGGCGGTCATCGGTCGCCCACCTGAGGGATATGAAATGGTACATGCAGTTGTCGAAGCAGCGGTCCAGGCCGCCATGCGGGCCGCCCGGCCAGGTGTTCAAGCAAAGGTAGTGGACGCGGCAGCGCGCGACGTTATAGCTGATGCTGGATATGGGGAATACTTTGTCCACCGGACGGGGCATGGGATGGGTGTCGAAGTTCACGAACAGCCCTATTTGACGTCGGTATCGGAAACAGTGCTTGAAACCGGTATGGTGTTTTCGATTGAACCGGGAATTTATTTACCTGGTCGATTCGGAATTCGCCTCGAAGATATAGTTATTCTGCGTGAAGATGGCCCCGAAATCTTTTCTGATCTGCCCCGCGATTTGACCGTGATTTGATGCAAGATCCATTCACACTTTCTGTCATTCAAGCCGCGTTAAATAACGCCGCAGACGAAATGTTCGCCGTCTTGCGAAAAACGGCAATGAGCCCGATAATCTACGAAGTCTTGGACGTTGGCACCGGCGTGACCGATGCGAAAGGCAGGCTGGTTAGTTCTGGCGCGGGAATTCCATCTTTTGTGGGCGTGTTGGACAAGGCGGTCCAGTGGATCGTGGGTCAGTTTGGCGATACTATTCAAGACGGTGATCTATTCATAACGAATGATCCAAACCACGGAGGCGTTACGCATCTAAATGACGTTGTTATCGCGAAGCCGGTGTTTTTTCGGAGAAATTGTGTTGCCTGGAGCGCATCGATTGGGCACTGGGGCGATATTGGCGGCAAGGTCCCCGGGTCAATGGCCACTGACGTCAGCGAAATATTTTCCGAAGGTTTGCGCCTTCCTGCCGTTCGGCTTTTTGATGCGGGCAGACCTATTCAGGCTGTCTTCGATATTATTCAAACCAATTCACGCCTTCCGGACTTTGTTCGTGGTGATTTATGGGCCCAGATTGCAGCAAGTAAAAGCGCAGAAAAACAAATCAAATCGCAGTTTGAGAAATATGGTTGCGAAACAGTTGAGGCTGCCATTTTAGACGCATTTGCGACTGGACGGGCCCGTGCGCTTGGAGGTTTAGGCGAGCTTCCGAATGGACGCTATGAAATTAAAGAAGAACAAGACGACGGATCATTTTGGCGCGCGGCCATCACAATCACGGATGACAAATTTCAGGTAGACCTGCGCAAAAATCCGACGGAATTGTCAGCCCCTTATAACACCAGTCGCCACGGGGCGATCATTTCCTGTCAGATGATTTTCAAAGCACTTTGTGATCCGGAACGATTTGCCAATGCCGGTTCGTTTTCGCCCCTCGAAGTTCTGACCGACGAAGGCTCAATATTTGACGCTGGGCCGAGTGCGCCACAAGGCTACTACTTTGAGACGCGAATTCGCCTTTTTGATATGTTGTGGCAATGCATGGCGCGCGCGCTTGACGGAAAACTGCCCGCTGGGACGTTCTCGTCGATTTTTGGGACGGTCATTGCCGGGTTGCACCCAGACACGGGACGAAAATTCACGATGGTAGAACCGCAGATGGGCGGTTGGGGGGCCACACCCAAACGCGACGGTGTCGACGCGATGTTTTCCACCAGTCACGGTGACACATTCAATTGTCCGGTTGAAATTTGTGAGGCCCGATATGGATTAACAGTTGTGCACAAGTCGCTGCGCGAACGACCGAGGGAAGCGTCCGGTTTCTCTGGCGGCCACGGGATGTCGGTTCTTTATGAGTTGCGCGGGCAAGCAAGCTTGTCGGTTGGCTATACCCGCGCCCGTATTCCAGTTTGGTCCTTAGGGGGCGAGCCTACGGGTGGCAAAAACGCAATGCATGTCATCAAAAAATCTGGGGATCGACGATTTCACCAATTTGTTAGCGGAGAGATACTCGAACCCGGTGATCGAGTATTGATCGAAACGGCGCATGGCGGTGCAAACCGATCGGAGTAATTCTGCCACCATATCTCCAAAAACCAGTGATTTGATTTAATAAGGTTTTATACCCTTAAGTTAAGTGGTTTATTTTTAGAGTTTTCGCCTAAGGACTTTTTTAAATACGTTATTTAGCAAAATTAAGCCTTTTCATCAGAGGCTTAATTTTGGCAGCACCAGGTTTCTTTTCTGACCTGATGCGAGCTCTCGTTTGTCCTACAGCACCTCCGCCAGCAGTCTGATGCCAGCTCTCATTTGTCCGACAGCACCGCCATCCGCTTCCCCAGATATCACAGCTTCCCATAATTCCCTGAATCACTCCGTTGTTTCAGTACGATACAGGTAGGCGTTTTCCCTGATGCTTCGAGTGAGGCTGTGATATCAGCTAATATCCAACCTTTACTCAGAAGGTCATTTGGCGAGGGTGGGTTTTCCCTGTTCTTGGGAATTAACAGGGAATTTAAC
>JGI20156J14371_10001369_pt1 | contig 20020 bp, 24 predicted proteins | sample COG_06_FD_14371 | JGI IMG/M metagenome (IMG submission 14371)
TGATATTTGCTCATGTGGATATATTGGGTTTAACCACTCAAGGATTTAAATAACAAAAATGAAACATTTTTTTTTCACCTTGATTTTTGGTGTATTTTTAGTTTTCAGTTCTTGTAATGATGATCTTCCAGGTTCTTTCTATGTCTCTGTACAGGTTAGTCCAGACAGTGCAGGATCGGTAATATTCAATAGAGGACCTCATGTAGAAGGGACTGAAATAACTTTGACTGCGGTTGCTAATGATAATTATGAACTTTTTGCCTGGAATCATTTAAGAGATGGTGAAACATCAAATCCTTTGACAGTTGTCATGAATTCTAACTTAAATACTGTAGCAATTTTTTTGTTCATTGATAACGATAAAGACGGAGTGGGAGAAAGTGATGATGTTTGTTTAAATACGCCTTACGGTGAATCAGTTAATGTACAGGGTTGTTCAGCTTCTCAATTAGATGAGGATAATGATGGTGTTTCCGATGATCTGGACCAATGTCCAGGGACAATATTGGGTGAAGGGGTAGATGAAACGGGATGTGGAGATACAGACGGAGATGGTTTATCAAATTTAGTCGATCTATGTCCTTATACTCAAGAGGCCGAGATAGATAATGTAAATGATTCTGGTTGTCATATTTTCATAGGCGCCTATAGAGAGGGTGGTGTAGTCTTTTATGTAGACGAGACAAATGAGCATGGATTGGTTTCAGATATTCAAAATTTAGGCAATGTTGGGATCGTATGGGGTTGTTATGGTTCGGAAGTTGATAATTCCGACGGAATGGCTATAGGCACTGGTGCTCAAAACACGTTAGATATTTTAGCTGATTGCTCTGAAGATAGTACGGCAGCCTTTTATGCTGCCAATTCAGTATCTCAAGGCTATAATGATTGGTTCTTACCCTCTCATGATGAATTAGATCAAATGCATTGCTTATTTGAGGTCATTGATTCTGTGGCTACTTTGAACGGAGGAAAAAAATTTATTTTTGATAATCATTATGGCTATTGGAGTTCAACTCAAGACGATGAAAATTTTGCCTATTATCAAGACTTTACAAGTGGAGGTAATTGTACAAATAGCCCAGAAAGCTATCCAAAACGCTATCTATACTTATCGGTAAGAGCAGCTAGAGCTTTTTAATGAAGGGAGAGAGCTTGTTTGATGACTATAAAAAAGTTTACTTAAACTTTACAAAAGCTCCTTTTAGTTAAAAAAATGATTCCCTTGAAATTGGTATTAAAATTTATATGAGTTTAAATAAATTAATATTCTGGTTTATAATGAAAAACTTAGTTGTAAATTTTGAGTGTTTGTTGATTGTTCATCTTAACCTAAAGATTACATATTAAATGAATTTGAGTGAATCTGATATGTTAGGTGATGAAATTTAATCGAGTATGTATCAGTTAAAAAATAATGCTTATTAGTTATTTGATTCCTTAAAATTATGGTTCATAAACAATCTTACCTGCATGATATATTTATAATTTAAAGATATTTTTTCCATTATTTTAATCTCAATATTTTGATATATTAGCGTTTTAACTACTATCAAACTTATTTACTAATGACCAATCATTACTCTTTATTAGTGACATTCACACTCATTTTGTTGATTTTTTAATCATGTGGAGATCGTTATTTCGAAGAAGAAGTCATCATTAAGTCGATAGGAGACTCTTATCAAGGAGGGACCATTGCTCATTTGTTTGGTCCTAATGACGTAGGCTATGATGTAAATAAACAACATGGACTGATCGTTGCGCTAGAGGATCAAGGGGGTATGACGTCCTTTGTTTGAATAAAGACCTTGGGGATGTAGAAACGAAGGCTTTGGGATCTTCCATTGGCGATGGTCATGCCAATACTGTCCTCATATTAAGTGTCCAGGGGGAGGGTAATTATGCTGCGAAAATTTGTGCGGACTATGAGATAATTGAACAGGATATGTTGTANNGTGATTGGTTTCTACCAAGTAAGGGAGAACTGTTTGAAATTTATGAAAACATTGATTTGTTAGGTGAATTTAATACTACATATTGGACCTCAACTGAAGCAGATCGAAATGTGGGTGCCTGGAGGCAAAATCTATTCAAGAGTGCACAAAATGTATCAAAAAGATACAAACCTTTTTCGGTTAGGCCGATTAGAATTTTTTAAAAGAATTTTAGTTTTCCTGNCTGGTTGAGGTTTTATTTACAGAAGCAGATGCGTCGAATGCATAAATGGCAAAAGTTGCTAACCAATGAGCCCCTGCATAATGGTCATCCACCACGTTGTTAATAGAGCTATTGAAGTGATTATTGGCAATAATTGACAGATGTGCATATTCTGGAATTGTTTCAGTGATGCCATACAAACACCAGGCACGACTGAAGTTAAGTCCATCTAAATGTACCAATTTACCATCGGTTCTATCACCCACACGGGCGGGAGCTAATTGAAAATTAGTTTGCATAATTGAGGGAAGAAAGGTGGTCAGCCAGGTCTTAAATACCTTTGGACTATTTACCTTTCTCATGAGATTAGCTTCTTCGAAACAGGGGGAAAGAAAATCAAAACCACTGGGTTCCCAATTTAATGGGCATCCCTGATCCTTGGCGTAAAATCTATTTACCGAAGATGTGATAAGTTGTTTTAGAGGTTTATGATCAATGACTCGGGCATAATCGTAAGCGAGCGAGAGACCATAGGCCGTATTGGAGTGCTCACCCACTCGAATGGGATAAATCAGTTTGGGTAAGAAATTCATATAAGCATGGACAATATGATCTGTTAGGGGTTGTAAATTAGCTTCCAATCGGCTTGCTAAGGGGGTGTTCCATGTATGTAATTCCTCTGCTAATTTAAGGATCCAGGCCCAGCCATAGGTACGTTCAAAAGACTGATTGCCTACTTCATTGAAGTAGTTGACTTCAGCAATTATATTTTTAGCTGACAAATGGTCATTGAGTAAATTTCTGATTAATTCAGCATTTTCTAGTGAAGGAAATTTTTTTAATAAATAAACCAATGACCAATGACCATGAACGGAAGAATGCCAATCAAAGCATCCGTAGAATGCAGGATGCAATACCTTGGGTTGTTTAATCTGTGAAGAATCACTCAACGTTTGATTGAGTTTATTAGGATATTGTGTTTCTAAGCAGGCGAGAGGGAGTAAGGAAAGAGCATCAGCTTGGGCTAGGTTTAGGTTTGGGTACGCTATTGGTTTCAGATCTTCGGTTGGTATCTGGGTTTGATTGCAAGCACTAATAAGGATAAGAATAGAAATAATGAGTCTAGACATATTTATTTTTTCAAAATGGTATTTTTGATCTATTTAGGTATTTAAATTATTTTAAAAGTCATTTATTCTGGTAGAGTAAGAGATCTATCTAAGCTAGCGTATCATTAATATGTTAAAGAAAGTTAATAAATCTTACGCTTCATATAAAAGTACTCATTAAACTCTAATATAGCACTTTTTTGTTTAAGAGAGAAGGGGAGTACCAAGGAGGTAACTTGTAGAATCTTAACAGTTACTTATAACGTTATGGCCAACCTACTCTAGCCCCTTGTTCCTCTTCAACTCCAAAGACCTACGAGGTCGACCGCTTCATCCACAAACTCAGGGTAAAAATGAACGATATCATAGATCAATGAAGAATGTAGTGAAATTGGATAATTATTACAGCCTAGGGCAATTAGAGCATAAGATGAAGCAATTTGTTCAGTATTACAACGATGACAGATACTATGAGTCCATCAATAACCTTACTCCATCTGAGGTCTATTATGGAACTGGAGAACGAAAACTTAGGCGTAGGAAAAGAATCAAACAACAAACTTTAATTGAACGAAAAAAACAGAATCAAAATATTTATTTAAATTAGTGTCAACACTCGCTTAATTTATCTTTGAAAAAGTCCACTTTTATTTGACGAAACACACCCCATATCAGTGCAATGATCTTATTCATTTTTTTTCTCCAAATTTCTGGCTTCAGAGAGGGCACTACCGATTAAGCCTGCAGGAATGGTCACCACACCTACCCCTATGATGAGTACAAAAAAAGTAAAAATTTTACCTCCCATAGTAATAGGATAGGCATCTCCATAGCCCACAGTAGTTAAAGTGACAATGGCCCACCACATACTGTGGAATATAGACTGAAAAATATCGGGTTGCGCTTCGTTCTCAAAGAAATAGATACCTGCTGAAACCATAAATATTAAAATCAATATGATGACAAAAAACAAAACGAGCTCTTCTTTCACAATATCAATAGCTGTACTTAGCCGATTGATTGCTTTGCTGTAGCGGATGAGTTTCAGCGCTCTAAAAAGCCTAAAAATCCTAAAGGCTCTTAAAAAACGTAAGTCGACAATGTCTTTTGTTGGAAAGAAAAAAGGGGCTACCGCTAAAAAATCAATGATGCCATAAAAGCTAAAAATATATTTAAAAGGTTTTTCAGCTACAAAAACACGAAGTACGTATTCAATGGAAAATACGGATAAGCAAAAGATTTCAAATACATGTAATATAGAGGTGAGTAGGATGCCTTTATCTGGTAAGGTTTCAAGAGAAACAGCAAAGAGGGAAAGAAAAATCAATATTTGAATAAAGTAATCAAATAATTTTCCTAGCGGCGAGGTGTTGTCCTCAATGATGCGGCGCAATTGATTTCTCATAATTTACAAAAATGTTATATTGTAATTTACAAAAAAACAGATGAGTTCTCCAATCCAAGATAAAGAAGCTTTTTTCTGTCAGATATCGAGCTCCACAACTCTTTAGATATCAAATTTGTATAATGTTTAAATATTAATCGAGGTACTTATTTTGACAATTTACGACAATTTGAGTACCTCAATAGTTGATATATTAGTTGATATTAGTGGTTGACGGAAACTGATTTTCATTAAAAAAAATTGATAATCAGTTGAAGAAGAGTAACAAAAATCTCTAAATCCGGTATTTAAAACCCACTATATATTTAAGGGAATGTCAGCACAAAAATGTAGCAAAGGCTTCGCTGAGATACCTAATTTTTATGAAATGGGACGCATCAAGAACGATAATTTTCTGATCCAAAGGCCTCTCCAACTCCTTTTTGACAATACTGGCGCAAACTTTCAAGGTATTTAGCCGAACTGTAATTCATATTTGCAAAAGCATCATCCATTTCTAAAAATCCTTCATAGGTATATCGAACTCTGGTTTTACCATCATTGTCATCTAAATCATATTTCATGATATGACCTACATTACCCCATTCAGATTCAACACATTCAAAATGTATGGACTTATCTTGAACCAAGTTTATAATTTTAAATTTGAACGCGGCAAAATTTACAAACTCAAAAGTCACGATTTCACCAAGTTTGAAATTGCCATTAACGATAGTCGTGTACCATTTTGAAAGAGGTTCTGGTTGTGAAAGCGCTTCAAAAACATTGTTGATAGGTGTCGCAATGTGGAAAAGATGTTTTATGAGTGTCATTATTAAAGGAGATTTATAGTAAAGATATATTGTAAATTTAGTCTGTTCCCGTTTATTTTTCTACAAAAAGAATGGGTTTTTATCTTATTATATTGGACTTAGGGAACCTTGTTTAAAGGATTTTATGATTCCTGAGGAGGCTTGATCATAGCAAAATGCGTAGATCTCAACATAGATCTTGGGATTAATATCAAGAAAGGGAAGACAATATGTTTTAACTTGAATAGGATAGGAAGGATTTAAACCATTCCACTTTTCCTTGGATGCTGCTGAGATTGTCTTAATCTCTATTATGGCTTCAGGAACTGGCATATTACCTTCCTTCTCTACCATATCTATTAAGTCCTGCTCATTCAGGGATGTATCCGCAAACTTTAATCCATCGACATTACTAGTTATCTGAGGATACTTCTTAGAGATTATCATATAGGGAAATGGAAGGAGACTTACCTTTTTATTACCCTCGTTGAAATTCTTGATATGATTATTGTCTTTTTCGTGGAGGTCTAGATATTGGCTGCCTCTAAGTACTACATCCTTAAATGAGCTACACATTTGTGTCAATAATTTTAAAAATCGACAAGAAGAGGCGAAATGTAGTACGGTTTCTTGTGAATTAGAAATCCAATTAGATTGATTATTTTATTAATGAACCTTATATTTTTTATTCTGAATAAACTAATTCTTAGCGACCAACCCTGAGGGACGCTCATCAAAATGGCGAGGCAACTCGCTCTTAAAATCAAAATTGGAATATGTATACTCTTCAAGAGATTCTCCATTACTCCAGTATCGTGTCCATTTATGACTGATCATTAAGCCATCTACTTCTTTGTAGTCCGACCAGAAGTACTCTTCAGGAAGATCTTTACCGTCATCTGTGTGATGATGGTATTCCATCTTTTGGATCAACTTATTTTCGAGATCAGTATAAAATACCCAACGGTCTTTGCCGGTTTTTTGATCATATCCAATATCTAATACTTGAGCCTGATCGGATCCAAGAGCTTTTTTTCCTGCGTTTGTTGCGATCACTCCATTATCAGCTAGCTTGAATGGCATAGAAAAACGGTAGAAAGCCATAGCCATTGCACAGTCTGGGGCACAAAATTTTGAATCACACATCATCCCAAGTTCATCTGATTTAGATCTTGCATCCACGAACAGCTCATTTTCAAATGCCCAAAACCCATCCTGATCCTTACCTATAATCACATCTAATCCTTCTGCTGTTTTATGGTCTACCATGAACTTCACATTGCCTTCTCGTTTATCGAAATAAACAGTTTCAACACGCTCTCTCAAAATTTCTCCAGTTTCTGAAAATAGTTTATGCGTTCGGTCATATTGCCCATGCCTTATATTTGCCCAAGTTTCCATTCCGCCAGCTGCAGAAATCATTTCAGATACTAATTCCTCTCCTGTAGCGGGCCTTAAGTAATTGTTCCAAACCAGATATGTGGCTGCGCTTAAAATGACTACAGCGATTAGGGTATTAACAATCTGAATTCTCTTGATCAAAATAGGACTTACAGTGTCCTTCATGTCCATCAAAAAACCTAGTGGATAAGAAATTTTTGTTTCTTTTATATTTTTTCTAGTTTTATTTTTGAATTCCTGTGCCATGATTAAATATTCATTATATCCAAGCATAATATAATAAATAATTCAATTTATTTTGCTTATTATCTAATTTATTTTAATAATTTTATTATTAAGCAAGATTCTAAATCTGAATAATTGAATTATGAAGTCTACAAAATACTTATTGACTTTAATTGTAGTATGCCCTTTGGTGTTGAATGCCCAGGACTCGTTAAGGACCAAGGCTCTTAAGGAAGTTGTGATTAAGGTATCAAGATCTGAAAAATTGGCATCTGATTTACCGCTAACAATAGGCGTAGTAACAAAGGCACAGATTGAGGATTTCCAGCCCATGACTCCTGTTGAAGCAATGCAATATCAAACAGGAGTAGTTAAGCAGAGCGACGGTGGCTTGGCAAGCACTCCCATAATTAGGGGGCTGTCGAGGGAAAGGGCTCCATTGCTAATAGATGGCAATCCTTTTGTAGGAGGGAGAATCAGGTCATATAGTTTAATCGATCTTTATCAGATCGAAAGAATAGAAATAATAAAAGGGCCGGCATCTGCTTTTTGGGGAAGTGACGCAGTAGGTGGTTTAGTCAATGTGGTAACCCGAAAGGCAGAATCAGGTTATGATAAAGACTTTAAATTAGGTGGAAGCCTCTATGGGGGGCATCAATCGATGAACGCACATACCCGAGCAAGGGCAGAAATTGAAGGAAGAGGCTCCGGTCTAGACTTTCTGATAGGTGGGGGAACACGAAAATCCAGCAACATACAAACACCTGAAGGCGAGGTGGAGAATAGCCAGTTTGAAACAGTTAATATGGATTTTAATATTGGGTTCTCACCCTCAGAAAACAGTAGAATTGGCGTTAATGGAAAATACATTAAAAACAGTGACGTCGGATTTCCAGGAGGGTTAGGAGCGCCAGGACCACCCAGAATTGATAGAAGGTTTGAGCCTGACATACAACAAGCGTTAAATATAAGCTACGATGCCAAGAATGTTTCCGACAGAATAGCGGCTATCGGTGCACGTGTCTTTTTCAAGAAGCAAGAACTACACATTAATCAAAGAACAAATGTGTTTTTTACTGGCACACAAGATGTGAATCGTGAAATTGATGTAGAACTGGATGTAGACGTACCATTTTGGGGAGCAAAACTATTTTCATCGCTACGTCTGGGAGATAAAACTAAAATGACGTTAGGAGCCGATTTTATCCAAGAGCATCGTATTGGAACATTTCGTGATCTTGAAGTGGAAATATTTAATCCACTTGGGGTCAAAGTCAACGAAGTGCTAAGCCCATATCAACAGATTCAACCTGACAGCTACTATACAGGTATAGGACTCTTTGCCATCAATGAAGTTATCTTTAATGATAAATTTGATATGCTTCTGGCATTAAGATATGACAATGTTAAAACATCGATCGATGATGAGCCTTTTATCATTCCTTTAATAGCAGGGATATATAACGAGGATAATAAAGAATCACAGGACAATGCTTTTACAGGAAGTCTTGGTCTCAAATATAATGTTATAGATGACTTAAATATAGTAGGGAACTTGGCAAATTCGTTTCGAGCTACTGACCTGTTTTCCAAATATCATTTCACGGCTGTTGGAGCAGGGTTTTTGGTGCCAAATCCTGATTTAGAATCAGAGAAAGGAATATTTTATGAATTTGGGGCAAGATTTGACAACAAGGTTATTTATGCTGAGGTAAACTACTTCCAGAATTTTGTAAAGAACATGTTTGTACTTGCGAATATTGATTTTAATGGTGATGCAACTGACGGGAATGAGTCAGTGCAAAATCAAAATATTGGCGAGGCAACGATTACAGGAGTAGAAATGCAACTACGTGCTAATATAAATGCAATTGGTCATTTTTATTATTTAGGGAGTTACACAAAAGGAGTTAACGAGGTAACTGGTGATCCCTTGTCGCAAATTCCAGCCTTTCATAATTTGGTGGGTTTTCAATATAGGGGCAATAGCAATAAGTTCTTTGCACAACTAGAAGCACGATTGGTAGGTGAGCAAAATGAAGTTGCCCCAAATGAAATAGAAACACCTAGCTATACGGTGATAAATTTTAATGCTGGTTTAAATCTACATAATCTGGTAGATAAGTTTCCCTATACCAAGTTGGTGCTTGGAATTAACAATATTGGAGATGAAGCATATAGAAGTCATGTATCCAGAGGTGCTCCTGGTAATCAGAATGTGTTTTTGGAGCCAGGGAGGAGTTTTAATATAAGTCTGCTAACCCGTTTTGGAGCAGCAGCTTCACGTTAATTGATAATAAGTTTAAATATTGTGATACGAAATTTTATTCTTTTAATTGTCGTTGGATCATTGATTGTTATACAATCTTGCACACCTAAAAAAACCATGGAGGAGAAATTACCCTCCGCTGCGGGTTTAAATGAAGCAGCTTCTCTGAAACTATTACCCAATGATGCAATTGGAGACATTGTGAAAAAAGCCATAACTGTGTCAGGTGGATGGGAGAACTATCAGAAAAAGCAAACATTTTCTTTTCATAAAGTTATTCAGCACTATGACTCGACCGGAACTATGCTGCGTGAGGTAAGGCAATTACATCAATATCGCTTGCAGCCACGTTTTCAGGCAAGATTAACTTGGAACATGGATGGTCACGATTACGTAATAATTAATAATGGGGAAGAAGCATGGATGTTAATTGATGGTCAGCGTTCTGCTGAAGACAAAGATATTAATGAAGCCTGGAACACTTCTTTCGGGTCTCATTATGTGATGTTTATGCCATTTAAACTGGCGGACCCAGGCGTGATTTTCAAAAATGAGGAAATTGATACGCTTAGTCATGGACAAATTGTAAATTCTGTCAATGTTAATTATGAACCAGGGGCCGGAAGTTCAGCTGGATTTCATAACTGGCACTATTATTTTAATATCGATAATGGACGTCCCGTTGGTAATTTTCTTGATTATGGTAGCGGAAAAAGTTATACTAAATATATAACATGGCAAGAAGTTGCTGGCATCAGGTTAGGAGAAAAACGTTCCGTTTATGGAGTGAGTATTGATAATGAAATTGGCTATATAAAAACGGTTTACATTAACGAAAGTATGGAGTTTGATCTTGAAATGGCAGATGAACTGTTTAGCATAGCTGGAGTACAATGATGATGCATAAAAGTTTATTAGAGTTCTATCTTAAAATTTAATATTATGAAAATAGCAATTGCTGGAAAAGGAGGAGTTGGGAAAACAACAATCAGCGGCACCCTATGTCGGGTACTTGGTAAAAATGGAAATCCAGTTTTGGCAATTGATGGAGACCCTAATCCCAATCTATCGGTAGTTTTAGGTATTGATAAAGAGGCTGAAATGCCAAAAGCCCTAAGCACGGACATTATTGAACGAATTGAAGAATCGGAAGGAAAGTGGAAATTTCAGGTTAAAATGCCCTTTCAGGAGATATTAGACACCTACGGTCAGAAAGCTCCTGACAATGTCTCGTTGCTAATGATCGGTAAACCTGAAAAAGCTGGGACTGGCTGCATGTGCGGCTCTCATACGGTGGTCAGAGAATTGATACATTCTGCTCTTGCTCACGAAGAAGAACAAATCATGGTTGTCGATACGGAGGCCTCATTGGAACACATGAAGCGAGGTACTTCCCAATATGTTGACAAGATGTATACCGTTGTAGAACCTTACTACCGATCATTGGAAGCAGCTGGAAGATTTGCAGATATGGCTAATCAGTTGGGCATAGTAAATGTTGAAGCAATTGCTAATAAGGTGAGAAATGCAGAAGAAGAGCAAGCCATACGTGAGTTTTGCAAAAAGATAAACTTACCTATTGCCGTAATTTTACCTTTTGATGAGCAAGTTACGGATGCTGACTTAAAGGGCGTATCCATAATGGATTATGATAAGGATGCTAAAGTGGTAAAGGCCATGGAGGTATTTGTTCAAACACTTGAACTGAATTAAGTGCCTGTGTCGTCTGAAATGCAATTCTATTTTTTAATTACTTCTAACTGAGTAGAAGCCAACCATTTTTGTAACAGGCAAACTGCTTTAGGGATAGCAGCGATGACTGGCTTACTCATTCCGATTGCAAAATCATCATGCTGGGCAGATTGACAACCCAAAATGAATACTTTTTCTGGCAGTACATTTAAAGCTTTTGCAAGCATCAATGCTCTTGTGGGATTTGTATAATGCATGTCAGCCAAAAATGTTCGTTTTTCAAAAACAGGCATTTCTGTGATGTCACTAATGGATTCAACTTTCTGAAATTCAACCTTACCAGGTTTATTCCCCCAATCGACTGCATCTACCATGATCAGTATATCGTATCCGGAATGTAATTCCTGAACTAAGTGAATTCCGCCAATACCGACTTCCATGATTTTTACCCACTCAGGAATATTCTCATTTGCATATTGCTTGACAAACTCCATCCCAAATGCATCGTCCTGTCTTAGTTCGTTACCAATACCAGCTATGAGAACGGTAGGTTTTTTCATAAGTCTTTGATATTATAACTCCTCATAAAAACTGTCAAAAAATAAAAAGTTTATAGATGGTTTTTGAAAACATCTATGAAAAGATCAGGCGAATTCAACTCTTTTTTGGATTGATGATGGTAGGAAAATAACCCACATCCTCAACTGGAATAAAGTTGTTTGGAACAGCTGCCGGACTTTTTATAATATCACCTTCTATCAAGTCGTACAATCTGAACATAGTTTTTATTGTATAATCTGTTTCTAACTTTGACCTCAAATCGGGATAATCGTTTTCGATCATTTTCATCATACGAGATAGTGGCTCTCTGTGCACTAAGTCAAAATGTTTCAAAATGGATTTGGTCAAATCTTTCGACTGCTGAAACGGAGACTTTTCTGCCTCTTCGATCATGTCGTCTATATCCTGTAATATTTCGATGAATTCTTTATTGCTATAGTAGACTGGTTCCATACTAGTGATGATCGCAATTGTGAACGCAGTTATCCAATTTCACTCCGTCAGTTCCATAGCAGAATTCACAATCTGGTCCACATTCTCCATGTCCCGCCTTCTGCAAACCTTGAAAAGCCTCTGAAAAACGCCCCCCTGCTTCTTTCTTACCCATTTCCGAAAGACATATCAAGGAAGTTTCTTCCAATGGTTCCCCCTCAAATTCTAAATACCCTTCTGCTGTTAATTTTGTCAGATGATAAAGTAAGTTGTGAGAATTGGTGTTTAACAAAGTAAGTATTTGCTTTGCAGGAATCCAGTTGCCGAAATTTTCACCATCCATCCAATACATCACTTGCAGGATTTCATCTCGCCAGAACATGGTACGTAAAGGTGATTTCTCTATATCACTTGCCTTCATGCGTTGAGTTCTTCATTAAACAATTCATTTCCTCTCAATATATCTACTAGGTCAGTATCATCAGTCCCTTCAACGGCAAGATGTTGCACCAATTTCAAAATATCCGGAACATTCTCCGCTACTTCAGTTGTAAGATTTTCCCCCGCCACCTCAGGACCTGGCTCTACGTCCACTAAAAATACTTCTTTTGGCCATATTTTAAAATATTCTCCAATAACTAATAAATTTTCAACGGAGATTACACCAGTTGCGGCATCTCCAATACAAGCTTGTATTTGTTTTTCATCAGGTAGCTCACCCTTCCATTGGAAAATATTTATTTCGCCGATTTTCCTATGAGATCTTTCTATTGCTACAAGCAATACTACTCTATCATAGGCAATTTCTAAGGCCTCAAATTGTTGAACTACGGCAATAGGCCCCCAGTTAAGCTCATCAACTGAAACACCCTTCGGCCAATCCATTTTCTTCAAATGAGGTAGCAGAATTGGGCCAATGGAGTGATTGCTGAGTATAGCATACCCGACCGTACCCACGAAAATATTTCTATTCGATTCCGCAGGCACAAGTAGTAACTTCTCTTTTCACAATATGGTCACTATCATTGTCCATGATGTGTGTGGTACACGGCATGCATGGGTCAAAACTTCTAATAGCTCTCAATATATCAATCCCTTGAAATTTATCTGGATTATCGAATTTTTCCAAAATGGGCGTATTCAGCACGGCTTCTTCATATGGCCCCATTGCTCCCCATGGAGTTCTTGGAGCTGCATTTAGTGTAGAAGGTGTAACAATTTGGTAGTTGTCGATAACCCCGTCTTTAACAATCAGGTGATGCGTCAGAAAACCACGTCCAGCTCCCCAAGCACCAAAACCAATCTGCGTTCCTTTTTTTGGTATTTCGTATGGCGTACTCACTTCGGTGTGTCCATCTCGAATCAGTTGTTGTGCTAATAACCAGTTGTCCATAGCTACGGCAGCAGAGTAGGGGATGCAATACGCTCGGGCACGATTTCTTTCAAAAGCATTCCAATGTTCGGGAATATTCCATTCTAATGTTTTACCCGGCAACTGATGCTTGGGGACTTTTATTTTCATACTATGACCTGTATTTTCCAGAAACTGGCTATCTGGTGCTTTTTTAGCCTTAGCGGTCATGTACATACGTGTATAGGCGCCTGCCTCCATTGGCATCCTGTCCCAAGTAGGACAGGTATCCCAGCTGTATCGATCTCTCCAACTTTGTTTGCCAGGTTTAGGAATAGTTTCCTTATTCCATGGATGATTAGGGCTTAGCGGCATTCCCGAGGGATCTTTTTTGTATTCATGNCCTTTCCATTTTTCATAGTANGAATGATCCACAAATTCTTCTAANCCAGCGTTAACTTCTTTTAGGTTTGTAGTNACTACTTCACCATCGACCAATACGCCAGGAGTAGACCACCTATCATTACCCCATTTGTCACAATTTTCAAAAGTAGCATCATACGAATCCGGTCTGTCCCAAACTCCTGTATCGATCATTGTTGCTGGCCGAATTCCGCATTTAGCATATTCCGGATTGCTCTCAAGGAAAAAATCAAACACATCATCCCAAATCCCAGTTGTTTTTTGACCATAGTCAAAGAATTTAACCAAACGACTGTACACTTCATTCAAAGTAGTAATGCTCACAGTCACGGAAATTCCACCTGGCACTACCGATTGTGGGTGAGGGTATTTACCACCAATAACGACATAAGCTTCTCTAGCCACCCGGGTCATGCTTAATGCCTCAAGATATAATTTGCCTTTAAGCGGATTGAGGTCTTTCATAATGTCCAAAACTGTCTTATACCCATGAACATCTTCGTTTTTGCAAGGCGTATTGGCGGCTTTATCAATTAGTTCAGGGTTGGTTTCTTTGACCAATTCCTCGGAATAATCCGGTCCTGCAAGAAGAAACAAATGGAGTGGGTGGTCATATAGATATTCTATCGCCAGCAATAAATTTCTCATTACTACTCCCAAAGGTGGGGGCTTGATGCCCAGTGCCATTTCGATAGCTAATGCAGAACAGGTAGCATGCACGCCACCGCACACACCACACGCTCGACTACTAATATATGCAGCATCTCGTGGATCACGACCCTTTAATATTATTTCATACCCTCTAAATAGTGTTGCCATTGAATTTGTAGATAACACTTTTTTCTCTTTCAAATCAACCACACTATGGAAAGCCAATGCTCCTGCTACTCTGGTCACAGGGTCATAGTCTACGTTCTTGATAAATCCATTTTTCGCCAACAAGTCTTTCAACTTATCCTGCTCTACTCCGAAATCGACCACTTTATGTTCGTATGGATTTTCGATACCTTCTTTCAAAAAAGCGTTACCGTTTTCATCAAAATCAATGGGTAAGTTTTTAAAACACATATTTAATAATCTAGGTTCCTAAAAAATTTATTTATACTACTACACCAGTTTCAGTACTTTGGCTATTCCTATTAAATGTTTATCTACTGAGGATAAACCTCCATGTAATTGTGTTAATGCACCATTAATAGTCCCAAGATGTTCGGCCAAGGGCTCGCTATCGTTAGCTATTTTTTGTAGCCCTCCGGCAAGTTGTTCNAGATTGGTCCCAGCTTTTCTTAGTGCTATAATGGTTAGAAAAAGGTAAATAACCAAGACGACCACTACCAAAAAAACAATAATCACGGTAGCGAAAAATAGTATCGATTTGTCCATTAAAAATTCTTCCATGTCTTTCTGCTATTTAGATTTTTCAGCAAGTGTAACTTCTATGGTATCCGCATGTTTGTCTATATCTCCAGCTACTTCGAGCATTCCAGAAGCTACCGAAATGGTATCATTCAATGCACTTACATGATCCACATTTCCAGCAATACCCAACCCTGCTTCCAACATTTCAGCAAAATAGCGCTGAATACTCCTCGCAGCTCTCCATGTGGTATGAAGAAGATAAATAATATAAGGTAGCAACAAAACCGTCACCACCAAAAGTATAGTCCAAAGAAAATCGACAACTGACATAATTATTTTTTTTGTTTTAAAACTGCGTCAATGGTACCTACCAAATAATCATCTACTACTTTCAAACCTTCTCCTGTTTTGGTTAGTGCTTCATTTAATTTAGTGACTTCTACTGGTAGGTGTCCCGTTTCTGTTTCAATTGCTCTCAACCCCAACCTCAACTTAGCGAGATAGCTTTGTCCGTCACCACCTGTGCTGGTCAGTAGATTAATGATGGCCCGCAAGTACTTCACCAAAACAAAAACCAGCAGTAGTACTGCTATTATAGTCGCGAGCATTAATAATATATTCATATCAATCTATTAATGGTGTTGTAAAATACAATTTGGACAACCAGGACATCCTTCCGCATGTTGCTGAATCGCCTTGGCTCCACCAACAATATTTACAGCTGAGTCATAAATCTTTGCAACCACCCGATTCGTTGTAGACAGAAATAAAGGAATCTGAATCGTATTGTTCGCTGTTAGTTTCCCCTGTGTCCAGATTTCGCCTGCCGCTACATCTATTTTTGCGGCAGTGTTTTTAATTAAACCTAGCAAAATGGCAACCACTCCGATCACCACCAATCCGATGATCAACGAAACTCCCCAAACAATTGTAATTGCGTCCATAATTATTCTCTATTTATTCTCTGTTTCGTGTAAAGCTTCCGCTACCATACCTGCATGAGTTTCAATCGCATTCGCTCCTTCCAGAATATCTCCAGCCACTTTGTTGGTTGTCTGCAAACCCCAAACGCTCTTTGTATTGTTTTTTATTTGAACAACCAATCCCAAAGCAGNAGTTGCTAGTCGCAATATTCTACGTGCAGCGGTCCAAACCAAAATCAGCAAGACTGCTGCAGCAATAATGATCACGGTAACAATGCCAAGACCGATATACCATTCCGTAAATAGGCTTGTTTCATCCATAATTATTTGACTTTTGATCCTGGTTTAGGGCTATTCTTAAATTGCAATTTCTCGTAGGCAAAATGGGCAACCTTTTCCAAAACACTGGGCTCGGCTACATGTCCCCATCCTGAAGGTACATTTCCATCTTTGTTCCACTTACTTGTCCGATTTTGAGAAGCTTGTGTCATCTTACGGAGATTACTTACTAATGAACCTGTGACTCTCGAAATATTAGATGAGACAACAGTACCAGGAGGTGTTTGATAAAATGGGGCAAAACTATCTGGAAAACCAGGCATTGTACATCCAATACATGGTGCGCCGACATTCATACAACCACCCATACCGTTTATAGCACCTCGTTGGTTAATATTACATTGGACTACTGGACCCCAGCAGCCAACTTCAACCAAACATTCCTTATCACCATGTTGTTTTGCAAATTCACCTTCCTCGTAATATCCGGCTCTTGTACATCCCCTATGGACCGTTTCTCCAAATAACCAAGCAGGTCGTCCTAATTCATCAAATTCAGGCAAGGGACCTATACCATGTAAGAATAGTAAAACGGCAATAATCGTTTCTGTAATGTTGTCACCCTGCGGGGCACATCCGGGAATGTTGACGACAGGTAATCCCAATGAACTTCGATAGTCTTCTCCCAATAAGTCCATTACACTTGCAGCATTAGTGGGGTTGCCTGCGGCAGCCGGTATTCCGCCCCAAGTAGCACAAGTGCCAACAGCAATTACTGCGGCCGCGTGTTCGGCCATTCTGGTTACCCAACTTGAAGAAGGAATAGGTTGTGGATCTCCGTTTTCATCTTCATCCGAACCCATTCCAGACCAATATCCTCCTGTTTCAGCTGCTAATCCTTCATCCATAATTGAACCTTCACAAAGGACAACAAATGGAGCACCCAATTCACCCTTGGCCGCTAATCGAAAAGGTTCCATAAATGATTCACCTGCATTTACGGCTAAAACAGGATGGTGTAAAATTACTTTTGGAGCCCCAGGAATTGTTCCATTTGTTAAATCTTCTACAGAGGGACTAGTTGCTCCAACGGCGGCTATTGAGCAACCATCACAACTACCTCCAGCTATCCAAAAAGCATGGACTTCTTCTATATTGTCTGGTAATAAGGCACTCGTCTGCGCCAGCATAGCAACATTCAATTTTGCCATAGCCTACTTTTTAGTTTAATTTTGTGAGAATCTATTTTTTACTCTCCTTCAAGTTACTAAAAGATTTATATAAGGTTTAAGTGTTGTAGAATAGTAATTAGAAAATATTTTCTAATTGGTATTTAACAGATTCTGGGTAGCTGTTCTCCGACAGGCAGGTTGATCACACGTCTACCTCCAATTGGACTTACCAATACCGTTTTATTGGGGTGATCTTCAACTATCTCACCAATAATGGCAGCATTTTCGCCATAGGCAAGTTTCTGAAGAAATTCCGTAGCATCCTCTGCTACTTGCCCATCGATTATGCAAATGAAAATCCCTTCATTGGCCACATATATTGGATCTAGACCAAGTAACTCACATGCACTAAAGACCAATGGATCAATTGGGATACTGTCATGTAATACATCAATTCCTACATTGGTGTCTTTTGAGATTTCTGCAAGTATCGTCCCGAGTCCTCCTCGTGTTGGGTCACGTAAAAATTTAATGGCAGATCCATACTGTTTAATTAATGCAGCAGTGAGATGGTTCAATTCTTGAGTATCACTCTCTATCGTTGATTCAAATTCCAAACCCTCTCTCACGGACATTATGGCCATACCATGAGTGGCTACATTACCACTGCAGATAATCTTGTCACCCACTTTGATCCTGTTTATATCTATTTTGGCATTCGAATGAACTTCTCCTATTCCTGTTGTATTTATAAAAATTTTGTCTGCCTTCCCTCTGTCTACAACCTTGGTATCTCCTGTTACAATTTTGACATTGGCTTTGTCTGCTGCCCATTTGATCCCTACTAACACTTCCCAAAACTCCTTAAAAAGTAGCCCTTCCTCAATAATAAAACTTAGCGTCAGGTACTTCGGATCAGCACCACACATCGCCAGATCATTGACCGTTCCAAACACGGAGAGTTCTCCAATATTACCTCCTGGAAAGAAAATGGGTGAGATAACAAAGCTATCTGTTGTTATGGCTATTTCATGCTTTAGGGTAAGGAATGCTCCATCATCTTGTTTATCAAGGTGCTCATTAGAAAGTAGATCAAATACGCCTGACTCAAGCAATTTGTGCGTAAGTAGACCGCCACTTCCATGACCTAAGGTGATATATTCAAAATCTAGCTTAGGAAGAGGGCATTGTAACTGCATCTTGATTTTAGAAGTGTCTTTCATAGGCTGATCAAGTAGTTATTGCATCCTGATTACTGTAATGGTAGTAGGCAGCACATGCTCCTTCAGAAGACACCATCGGTGCGCCAAGAGGAGTTTCGGGTTTACATGTTTTTCCAAAAGCCTCACATTGATGAGGTTTCTTTTTACCTTTTAAAATATCGCCTGCAATGCATATTTCATGCTCGCGCACTTTGGGCAGGTCAATGTTAAATTTTTTATTTGCATCAAAAGCTTGAAATTCCTTCCTCAACTCGTATCCACTTGCTGGGATAGTGCCAATTCCTCTCCATTCACGATCCAGTATTTCGAATGCATCATTAATTACTTTTTTTGCATTCACATTTCCTTCGTCTTTAACAATCCTGCTGTATTGATTTTCCAATTTATATTCTCCTCGCTCTAGCTGACGAACAGTCATTAGAATGCCATGTAGTAAGTCAACCGGCTCAAATCCAGTAACAACAATGGGCACTTTGAATTTTTCCACAATAGGATAATATTCATCAATTCCCATTATGGAACACACATGACCCGCTGCAAGAAATCCATCAATTTTTGTTTCAGGATCGTCTAGTACGGCTTCCATGGCTGGTGGAACCAAGACGTGTGAGGTCAGAATGGAGAAATTGGTTAATCCAAGTTTTGCAGCTTGAAGCACGGACATGGCGTTGGCAGGAGCAGTAGTCTCAAAACCAACAGCAAAAAAAACAATCTCCCTATCAGGATNATTCTCCGCTAGTCTGACCGCTTCTAGCGGTGAGTAGAGAATCCGAATATCAGCTCCTTCTGCTTTGGCCTCCAACAGGCTTTTTTCAGAACCCGGAACTCGAAGCATATCTCCGAACGAGCATAGGATTACATTTTTATCTAGTGCTAGATGTACGGCTTTATCAATAAGATGGAGAGGTGTAACGCATACCGGACATCCTGGTCCGTGAATCATATTAATGTAATCGGGTATCAGCCTCAATATTCCGTATTTCACCAGACTGTGAGTTTGGCCACCACATACCTCCATAATCGACCAGGGGCGAGTGACTGTACACTTGATTTCCGCCAAATATTCTTTCAGCAGCGTAGAGTCTCTGAATTCATCTAGGTACTTCATGTTCTTTCGATTTCAAGTAATCTATTAATTTTTAACTAAATTTTAATCATGATGAATGACTATTGATGAAGAGTGCCAATTGACCAAAGGCAATATTTTCATCATTTGGACTTAATTCTTGATGAAAATATAGACTA
>JGI20156J14371_10001376_pt1 | contig 19978 bp, 20 predicted proteins | sample COG_06_FD_14371 | JGI IMG/M metagenome (IMG submission 14371)
GAATCGCTAAGCTTACTTTAGAACGAAAAATTAAATTTTCTCTTACTGGTTTTCTTCTAATATCAAGATAACGATATTGCATGCGTAATTCTTCACCTCCATCAGTTTCACTTTCAATTGTAAAAGGTGGAGTTTTTGATGGGTTTAAAACGTCAAAAGATTCTGCTAGTATTTCAACGTCACCTGTCGAAAGGGTGGGATTTTTAGAAACCCGTTCAATTACTGTTCCATGAACTTGAATCACGAATTCACGCCCCAATCTTTGAGCTTTTTCAAGCATTATCTTGTCGGTACGTTCTTCGTCAAAAATGATTTGGGTTACACCATATCGGTCCCTTAAATCAACCCAGATCATGAAGCCTTTATTACGCGTTTTTTGAACCCATCCAGCAAGGGTAACCTTATTTCCAATGTGAGTAAGATTTAACTCTCCACATGTATTTGTTCTTAACATAGTTCTATTATTCTTTGCAAAGATATTAAGTTCAATCTTCTTTACGAGCCACGAAGGGCCTTTAATCTTTAATTTTAATCGATAAACTAAGTAAAAACAAGCAGGAACAATAACCAAGGTTAAGAATGTAGCAAAGGTTAAACCAAATATAACCGTCCAAGCTAATGGACCCCAGAATATTACATTATCTCCCCCAATGTAAATATTAGGATCCCAATTGATAACCAAAGAAGAAAAATCAATATTTAATCCAGTTGCAAGCGGAATAAGTCCGAGAATAGTAGTTATTGCAGTAAGTAATACTGGACGTAAACGTGCGGCACCTCCCAAAACTATAGCTTCTCTAGCTTCAATTCTCGGTAACATTTGCTCGAAAGGAATACCCAATTCTTCTTTTTTTCGTGCAATGAGTAGCTGGGTATAATCAATCAGTACAACTCCATTATTTACAACAATTCCAGAGAGTGAAATAATCCCCATCATAGTCATCATAATTACAAAAGGCATCCCAAACAAGCTAATCCCATATAAAACTCCTGTAAAACTCAAGAAAATTGAAAGTAGAATTATTAAAGGATTTGAAATGGAGTTAAATTGAAGAACCAGCAAGAATACAATTAGCCCTAAAGCGGTTGCTAATGCTCCCAATAAAAAGTTCATATTAGCTTCTTGTTCTGCTACCTCTCCCGTAAACTCATAGTCTACATCAGACGGAATGCCATCAAAACCAATCATACTTTCTTTTACATGATCAACAACTTCATTGGCATTATAACCAGCTAGAACTGCAGAATATACAGTAACCACTCGTCTAAGCTCTTTATGCTTGATTGCACTAAATGAAACGGAATTTTCCATATCAACAATTGCACTGATTGGAACCTCCTTGATTTTTCCACTTGCTTGATCTCTAAACACAATGAATTGATCTAATAAGGCAGCTGTGTTAAGTCTATATTGCTCATCAAACCTTACATTGATGTCATAATCTTCACCATCTTTTTTATAAATCCCAGATTTCTCGCCAAAAAGCGAACGTCTCAATTGCTGACCAATTTGACCCCCAGAAACTCCGAGACCTCCTGCTTTTTTTCTGTCAATATTGATTGCAAGACCTGGCTTACTTTTATTAACATCAATTTTTATTTCTTCAACACCTAAAATATTTTCTTTTCCTAAGTAAGCTTTTAACTGCTCAGCTATGGTAATTAACTCATCATAATCTTCTCCCTTAAGTTCAATATTAACAGGGTAACCTACTGGAGGACCAGCGGCTTCTTTTTCCACAGAAATAGAAAGTCCAGCATATCGATATTGAAGTTTTTCTTGAATTTCTGTTCTTAATTGCTCACTAGACAGACCATTTCGAAGTTTAAATTCTGACATAGTAAGCGTAACTTTTGCTTTATGTGGCATGTCTTGGTCACCTCCTTTGTCCGTTTCAGGGTTCCGAGCACCCGCTCCAACAACGGACACATTCGAGTCGATCATGAAATTAGTTCCCCCTTCCATATATTTCTCTTGAGAAATAACTTCTTTAATTTCAACTTCAATCAACTTGGCAGTTGCATTAGTTTTGTTAATAGAAGTCCCCTCGGGATATTCCATATAAACAAAAATTTGTTGTGGTTGGTTTTCTGGGAAAAACTCAACTTTTGGAGAAGCTATTCCTAGAATAATAAAGGAAGAAAATAAAAGTCCAATTGTTGAAAATAAAAATACATATGGCATAATTCCTGTTAATGCAAAACGGAGAATTTTGGTATATCTTCTCTCTAAACTTACTAGCAATACATTTTGAAAATACACAGCCCATTTTTTTATAAAAAACTTATATGCCCAAAATAATATCGTCGTAAATAACATGATTGTCCCAATCCCACGAATTATTCCCGTATTAAATATTAAAAGAAGCCCTAACCCCCCTAATATAAATGTTAAACGCCATAAACTCTTTTGACTAATCTCGCGATCTTCAATTTCCATGAATTTAGAAACCAACATGGAATTAAAGAAAATAGCTACAATTAAAGAAGACCCCAAAACAATTGAAAGTGTTATTGGAAAAAAGACCATAAACTTTCCGATTGTTCCCGGCCAAAAACCAAGGGGTACAAAAGCTGCAATTGTGGTAGCGGTAGATATTATTATGGGATAAGCTATTTCACCAATTCCTTTTTTGGCAGCTTCTACTGCAGTCATTCCTTCTTTCTCCATTAAGCGGTAAGCATTCTCAACAACCACAATTCCATTGTCAACCAACATTCCAAGACCCATTATTAGACCAAACAACACCATGGTATTTATCGTTTGCCCCAAAAATCCCAGAATCATGAAAGACATGAACATGGACATTGGAATTGCAAATCCAACAAATAGTGCATTTCGAAATCCAAGGAAGAACATCAAAACAGTTATTACTAGGATTACACCAAAAATAATGTTGTTTGCTAAATCACTAACAATATTCTTAGTAGTGTTCGATTGATCATTTGAAATATCTACTTCTATTGTGCTTGGAAAATCATTTGTGATAACTTCATCAACTATATCCCTAATTTTTTCTACTGAAAGGATTAGGTTTTTCCCACTTCGTTTTTTAACATCAAGAACCATAGCAGATTTGCTATCTAATCGAGCATAAGAATTTTTTTCTTTTTCCTTAAAACTTACAGTTGCAACATCTCCTAAATAGAGTGTTCCATTTTGAGTTTTAATAACAAAATCTTCTAGCTCTTCAGGACTTTCAATTTCTCCAAGAACTCGGATGTTTCTTTGCAAGCCGTCCCCTCTAATGTTTCCTGCAGATACAGTACTATTTCCTCTAGCTATAGCATTGATTACATCGTCAAAAGAAACAGTTGCAGCATTCATTTTCATTAGATCAAGCGAAACTTCAACCTCAAAGTCTTGAACCCCTCGAAGCTCAACTTCTTTGATTTCAGACATTTGCTCAATTTTATTTTGAAGTAATTCCGCGAAGAACTTCATCTCTTCAGTGGGTACATCGCCACTTAAACCAATGTTTAAAATTGCCATTTCCTCCGAAAGACTAAACTCAAAAGCAGATGGATCTACTTTAGCATTGTTAAATGTTGGCCAGTCTGCGCTTGAGGTAACTCCATCAATTTTATCTTGAACTTTTATTTTAGCACTCTCTTTAGTGATACTCTCATCAAATTCAATTGTAATCAAAGAAAAATTTTCTAAAGAGGTAGATGTGATTTTAACTAAATTAGAAACGCCCTTGAGTTCTTCTTCAAGTGGATCTGTAATAAGACGCTCCATATCTTCAGCTGTATTTCCTGGAAAAACAGAACTTATAAAGACCTCGTTGGTATTTATTTCAGGATAATTTTCTCGGGGCATATTCATATAAGAAGACACGCCAAGCAAAAAGAATAATGTAATTATCACATAGATTACGGTACTGTGATCTATGGCCCAGGAGGAAAGAGAAAACTCTTTTAATTCAGATGATTTTTTCATGGATTTTATATTTGGGCTTAGATATTTTTAACTAATTGTTGATCTTTTATTAAACGTATTCCTTCTTCAACGATTTTATCTCCGACTTCAAGACCCTCTATAATTTCAATTTTATTATCCGAAGTTTTCCCAAGCTTTACAAAGGTTTTAACTACTTTATAAATGTCATTAGCTTCATCAGATACCTCTAACAAATAAACATAGCTTTCTCCATTTTGGTTTTCCAAAACATCTTTGATAGGAACAAGAATTGCTTCAGGGTTTTTATAGTCATTTACTTTAATTTCGACAGTCATGTTTGGCTTTAGAGCACCATTTTCATTATTTATTGAAATTTCTACTCGAAAGGAACGATTGTTAGGATTAATAAAATTCCCAACATTAGCAACTACTTCGTTAAATTGAATCCCCAAAACAGGAACAGAAACAATTGCAGAAGTATTTTTTTGAATGTTTGGAAGATGCATTTCTGGAATTTCAGCAGCTACCTTCATTTGGTCTAAATTGACAACTCTTAGAATAGGAGTCATTCCTGGAGACAAGTTGCTTCCGCTGTCCGCTATGATGTGATCAATAATCCCGTCAAAAGGAGCTGTGATTTTAGTTTTGGTAACCTGATCATTCATCTGCGAAACACTTTTTTGGAGACTTAGGTAGTTGGTTTTTGCCTGAAGAAATTGAATTTCAGATCCTATTTTTTGATTCCAAAGTCTTTTTTGTCTGTTGTAGGTTGTTTTTGCAAGTTTTAATTGGAGTTTGAGCTGATCCAATTGGTCAATTAATCCCCCGTCAGAAATTTCAGCAAGTAAGGTTCCTTCAGTAACCTGTTGACCATCTTTTACATGAATCTTTTTAAGTAATCCAGGAATTTCAGGATAAATAACAACATTCTTATCTGTTTCAATCGACCCCTGAAAAGAAACAAAATGGTTGAATATTTCTTTTTCAAGTTCTATTGACTCAACAAGGACATATCTTTGAGTTTGATCTTTTAAAAGAAGTGCTTCATTGAGTTGGTTCAGTTCTTTTTTGAGCTGATTAATTGTTTTTACATGCGTTGTTTTTAGTAGTTGAATTTCTTCTAAACTTCCTTCAGATATAATTTCAGTTATACTTTTTTTGATTGGAGATCCACATTGGATAAAGATCAAAAGTGTCAGGAGTGTAGTTAACTTTTTCATAATATATTTATTGAGAGTTGTTATTAATGACTATATCCAGCGCAGTCTTTTTAACAACTAGGTTGCGCATGGTTTCAATGTAATTTTGTTGAAAGGAATAGAGCTGAATTTGAGCTTCTCTTAATTCAAAACTGGTGGCCAAACCTTCAAAAAACTTTGTTTTATTTTTCTTTTCAATCCGTTCAGCAAGATCTAATTGATCTTTAGTGTTGAAGTGTTTTTTTATGGCCAATTGATAGTTATTTATTGCTTGCTCATATTCTACATGAATTTTCCCTTTAGTCTCTTCAAAAGAAGTCTTAGCCTGCTCTAATATTATTTTTGCTTTTTGAGAACTAGCGGTTCTTCCAAAAGAACTGAATATTGGGATTTTAACACGTACACCAATGGCAGAGGATCCAAACCATTTTTGATCTTTTTCTGTAAAAGAAAAACTTTCATTATTTCCCATATAAGCTCCATTAACAAAAGCGGTTAAGCTAGGAAGTGATTTCGCCTTTTCTAAACGATACATGAGTTCTTCTGTAATGATTTTATTTTCTGCAATACGCAAATCAATATTATTTTCATAGCCAGAATCAACTGTTTCTAAGGTGGTGCTTTTGAGAACTAAACCCTCCAGGTTATCTGTTAATTCAAGTGGTTTTTCTAAGGAAATTCCTAGTAATAATTTCATAACACTATTACTTAGTTTAACCATATTTTTTGCATAATCCAGTTGGTTACCAAGAGAAACATGTGTAATGCGAAGTTGCTCAACACTTTCTTCTTCACCAAAACCAGATTTAAAAAGCTGATGCGCCTCTTCAATACTTGATGAAATTGCTGTAATGTTGCGTTCTAGGATTTCAACATTTTCTTTAGCAGCAAGGGCTCCTAGATAAGATTCAATAATAATTCGTTCAACTTCTAATTGTGTTTTTTCAAAAACATTGTCTGCAATCTCCAAGAAATGTTTTATTCCTTGAACTCCAACTACGTAGTTCCATCGAATAGTAATTGCCGCAATTCAACCGATCCCATAGCGGTTTGTTTTGTTCCAAAAGTCAATTCAGAAAACTCACCCGCTTGGCCTCCAAAAAACTCTGCCGGAATCAAAGAAACGGGCTGTTCAATATTATTTTGATAGTTGAGGTTCGCTGATATCTGAGGAAATCCAATGGATAAAGTTTCCCATTTTTGTTTTTGAGCCTTTTGAAGGTCAAGGTTTGCGTTTTGCATGGTTCGGTTATGAATCATGCCCCGTTCAATAGCTTCTTCTAAAGAAACAGCCGAAGGCACTTCCTTTGTTTGAGCATTTAGGGTTGTTATATTCCAGCTTAGGAGCAAGAAAAAAAGTGTTTTCCTCATAATATTTTAAATGGTTGATTTAAATAGGGTTAATGTTTCAAGCCCTTTTGGGGTTATAATAGCTCTTAGGTGATAATCTAGATAGTTTTCAAAAAGTTCTTCAATTTTAAATTGTTCAATAGGGAATATCTCGATATCACGAATTCCTCGCATTCCATTTAAGTGTAAACGAGAAACGAATTCTACATCAATTCCAGCTCGAAACAAACCGGAGTTAATTCCGTCCTGTAAACTATCCCGAACAATTTTACCTAAATATTGATNTTCTTTAGCTCGAAGATCCATNTAGATGTCTGGATAGTACTTTTGAAGCTGGTAATTTGGAGAGGTTTTCTCGTTCCCCAAATANTTCATGGCTTCCATCTTCACAAAATGAAGCTCTTCAATAGGATTTGAACAAGATTCTTTGATTTTTAGAATATCCTCAGTAATTTTTTCAAAAATCGCTTGAGCAACTTCGTTTACTAATTGTTGTTTGTTGTCAAAATGAATGTACAGGGTTTTCTTAGAAATGCTCAGAGACACTGCTAAGTCATGCATGGTAACAGTTTTAAAACCTAATTGTAAAAAAAGCTTAGAGGCTTCTTGAATAATAGCACCTTTCATTTTATTAACTAATAAATTGGCTGCAAAGGTACATACGGAAACTTTAAAAACCTAAAAAGTTTCCAAAGTTTTTTTTTAACATTAAACGAGATAAAAAACCTTATTTTTGTAAAAAATAAAATTGTGCTTACACAATACCATTCTGCTTTTTTAAGCTACATGAAAGAGCAACTTTCCGAGACAAAACCAGTTAGGTTATACCAACCGGCAGCTTACATTATGCAATTAGGAGGCAAACGAATACGTCCGTTATTAGCTTTATTGGCTGCTGACTCAGTAAAAGGTTCTTTTGAAAATACACTTCCAGCAGCATTGGCTGTTGAGGTGTTTCATAATTTTAGTTTAGTACACGACGATATTATGGATGAAGCTCCTCTTCGAAGAGGAAAGGCTACTGTTCATAAAAAATGGGATGTAAATACGGGGATACTTTCTGGAGATGTTATGTTGGTTTGGGCTTATGAATGTTTGAATGCTTATTCAGGGGAGTTATTTAAGGAACTTACTACTTTGTTTAGTTCTACTGCAAGAAAAGTTTGTGAAGGACAACAGTACGATATGGATTTTCCAAATCAGAAAATTGTTTCACAACAAGACTACATAAAAATGATTCAATATAAAACAGCTGCCCTTTTAGGGTGTTCCTTGCAAATGGGTGCAATGGTAGGAGGTTTGACTAAATCCACAAGTCAGTCTTTTTATGATTTTGGCATTGAATTGGGCTTAGCTTTTCAGTTACAAGACGATTATTTAGATGCTTTTGGAAATCCAGAAACATTTGGAAAACAAGTTGGTGGTGATATTATTGAGAATAAAAAAACAATGCTTTTTCTTTTAGCACATGAACTAAGTGATGCTGAGGAGCGAAAAGTTTTGAAAGATTTTTTCAATACCAATCCAACTGATCCTTCTCAAAAAATTGAAGCTGTAAAAAAAATATTCATAAAATCAGGCGCAGTAACTCAGATTCAGCAATTGATGAAAGAGTATACTCAAAAAGCGCTTAAGGAGGTTGAGAGTTTTTCAATAATAGAAGAAAAGAAACTTATTTTCAAGACTTTTGCTCTAGAGTTGATGGAACGAAAACTATAGTTAAAACATCCGTTTCCAAAGTGCTTTAACAAAAAGCCCTGCTGGAAAACTCATCATTATTTTGATTTCTTCCAAAAAAGAAGTTTGTTCATCTAAGAACTTGAAAATTCGATCCGTTTTATTTTCCTTAAACATAAGAGAGAAAAGCAGATGCCCTTTCTCGTTATGTTTACTTAGAACATCCAAAAACAGGAGGTCATAGAACCAAAATCTATTTTTTTGTGTGAGCGTATTTAATGCTTTATCCTGTTTTAGAAAAGCAACAACTTCATTTGTTTTACGCATTGTTTTTTGAAAGTAAAACCAGTGCTAGCTTTTGTCCATCCACCAGCAGTTCCGATATGCATTATATTAGGGGTGTTGCTTTTCCAAAAGGGATAAGCCGTCATGGGTATAGCACCTTGTTCTTTATCTTCAATAGAAAATTCTCCAGCATTTTTTTGACTCAAATAGTCTTTAATTGCTGTCTCATATTCTTGATTTTCCAACAGGTCTTCTGAAAACAAAGTATACTCTAGAAGGGCTTCGTTTTCCGAAAAAGGGAGTACATACATGAATCGCGTATTGCCTTTTTGGGGCAAATCGAAATCCATAAATTGTATCGTATCAGGTTTGAATATTGGATGTTCTGTTTTCACGAACCACCCAATAAAATGTTGATTGAGGACAGGAAATTTCTTTTTATTTTCTAAATGGAGGTGATTAGGAAGACTAGAAAAAACTTTATCCCCAATATAGGATTCGTTTTTAGTTTTAACCAGCCCGTATTTTTTTTTATCTACAACATCTACGATCTCTTTGTTTATAAGAGTAATATTTGATTTTTGAGCAAGCTCTTCATAAATCTTCTTATAAAAATCAATACCGCGAATCATTTTGTACTTATAAGGATTAAGGTTTATTGATTTATCAACTCCAGCTGCCTTAAACTCGGCAAAATCCCAACTCTTATAAAGTATAGATTCCCAGTCGGATTCTTTTTCTTCCCAAAAACACCACGTCCTATCATTTGTGTTTTTAGATTCTTTTTCTAGAAGCAGTATTTTTTTTTTATCAAAGAATGGGTCAAAGCAAAGTGCACGCATAAGCATTAAACCAGAAGCACCCCCGCCGCAAATTATATAGTCAAAATGGTTTTTATTTTCCATAGATTCTATAAAATTAAAGATTTGAAACGGATAGATGGATAGCTTTCCTCGAGTAATTTACCTAAATTTGCAAAAGATTTATTAAAATCAATTAAAATCAATTAAAATGGAAACATTAATAGCTTTTTTCGAAAAAACCGACCCAGTATTAGGCGCATTATATGCTACTCTTTTCACATGGGGATTAACAGCTTTTGGAGCTTCATTTGTGTTCTTTTTTAAAAAAATGAATCGAGCTGTTCTCGATGGAATGTTAGGCTTTACGGGAGGAGTAATGGTTGCTGCAAGTTTTTGGAGTTTGCTTGCCCCTGGAATTGAGATGAGCCCAGGCGAGGGCTTTGTTAAGGTGATGCCCGCAGCTGTTGGGTTTGGATTAGGGGCTTTATTTATTTTTGCACTAGATAAGGTCTTGCCTCACATGCACATTAATTTTAAAGAAAGCGAAGGAATCAAAACACCATGGCACCGAACAACTTTATTAGTTTTAGCCATTACACTTCACAACATTCCCGAAGGATTAGCAATCGGTGTTCTTTTTGGAGGAGTTGCTGCAGGAATTCCTGAAGCTTCTATAGCTGGTGCTGTAGTTTTGGCTATTGGTATTGGAATTCAAAATTTTCCAGAAGGAATAGCGGTATCTATGCCCTTAAGACGCTTGGGGTTAAGCCGTTTCAAAAGCTTTTGGTACGGACAAATGTCTGCCGCTGTAGAGCCTGTAGCTGCAGTTATCGGAGCAGTTGCAGTCACTTTTTTCACACCTATACTTCCATATGCTTTGTCTTTTGCTGCTGGTGCAATGATTTTTGTAGTGGTCGAAGAAGTAATTCCCGAAACTCAACAAGACAAGTATACCGACATTGCGACCCTTGGATTTATTGGAGGGTTTATTGTTATGATGTGTCTGGATGTAGCGCTAGGTTAAGCTTATTCTTCACTTTTTATTCCGTTCCAACCTTGAGCAGTTAATTCAATCTGCTGCCCCAGTCCAGTTACCATATTATAGCCAGAAGCTTGGTCGGTCATATGTCCAATTACACTAAGATGTGGATGTCCTTTTACCTTTTCAAAATCATTTTGCTCTATGGTAAATAATAGTTCGTAATCTTCACCACCATTAAGAGCTGCTGTAGTGTTATTGATTTTAAATTCCTCACAGGTTTTACCAACTTCTGGATCAATTGGAATTTTGTCTTCATAGATTTGGCACCCTAATTTAGAAGCCTTTGAAATGTGTAATATTTCCGAAGAAAGACCGTCACTTATATCAATCATAGAGGTTGGTTTAACGTCTAATTCATTCAATAAAGCTTTTATGTCTGTGCGGGCTTCGGGCTTCAATTGTCTTTCTATACAATAACTATACTCAGATAAATCAGGCTGAGATTGAGGGTTTACTTGGAAAACAGCCTTTTCTCTTTCCAAAACTTGCAAACCCATATAAGCTCCTCCAAGATCTCCAGTAACGACTACTAGATTTCCTTCTTTTGCTCCACTTCTTTGAGTAATTTCTTTTTTAGGTGCTTTTCCAATTGCAGTTAAAGAAAGCATTAAGCCTGTTGTTGAGCTGGTTGTGTCTCCTCCAACCAAATCTACTTTGTAATTTTCACATGCTAAATAGATTCCCGCGTATAATTCTTCAATGGCTTCTAGTGGAAAACGATTAGAAAAAGCAAGAGAGAATGTGATTTGGGTTGCAATCCCATTCATTGCGTAGATATCCGACAAGTTTACCATTACAGCCTTATACCCCAGATGCTTTAAGGGCATATAGCTTAGGTCAAAATGTACTCCTTCAATCAATAAGTCTGTAGAAACAAGGGTGTCTTCTTTTCCGTGTTGAATTACTGCTGCATCATCACCAATGCCAACTTGTGTCGACTTTTCATTGATTTTAAATTCTTTGGTAATAGTTTTAATTAATTCAAATTCGCCTAAAGTGGCAACAGGTGTCTTAGGAATGTTTTTATCTTCTAGCATGATGCAAAAATAAGAGGTTTATTGAAATAAACCCCTAAATTTTGACAGGGTTATTGGATAGTTTATCTTTAAACACGAATACTATATTATAATATGAAAACTCAAATCAAAATCTTTTTGATTTCAATTGTATCCTTTTGGGGTTGCTCAAATATAATAGAAACAACGCCTTACATCCCTTCAATACCAACCTTGACAATTCCTTCAAGCGGTTTAACACCTTGTGTAGACGGTTTTGCAGGAGTTTATCCATGTTCTGGATATGACCTGCAGGCAATAGTTTCTTTAGAAACTTTTCGTGCTAATTCAGGAAACGACAGTTGGGGCTGGACCGACCCACAAACTGGAAAAGAATATGCAATAATGGGACTAGACGATGGGACTGCATTTGTAGATATTAGCGTTCCTGATCAACCTATTTATTTAGGTAAATTAGCCACTGCTTCCGTTCCTAGTTCATGGAGAGATGTTAAGGTTTTTCAAAATCATGCATTTATAGTAAGTGAAGCAGCTAACCATGGAATGCAAGTTTTTGATTTAACACGATTGCGAGATGTACCTTCAAAACAAAACTTCACAGCAGACGCTCGTTTTACAGGATTTGGAAATGCACATAACATTGCCATAAACGAAGCCAGTGGTTTTGCTTATGTAATTGGAAGTGGTTTATACGAAGGAGGCCCTGCTTTTATAGATGTTAATGATCCGCTTAATCCAACTTTAGAAGGAGGTTTTTCGGATGAATCTTACTCCCACGACGCGCATATAGTTACTTATAACGGACCCGATCAAGATCATCATGGGAAAGAAATTTTATTTGGAAGCAACAGTGATGGTGGGGATAATAATCAAGTTGTCATTGTTGATGTTACTGATAAATCTGCTCCTACATTAATATCAAACATGTCTTATAGTAATGGCGGGTACACGCATCAAGGATGGTTAGCCGAAGACCATCAATACTATTATTTGGGAGACGAACTTGATGAAATTAATTATTGGGGGACGAACAAAAACGCTTGTTTTTGATTTAGAAGATTTAGACAACCCCATTTTACATCATACTTATCTCGGAGCTACTAATGCAATTGATCATAACGGCTATACTAAAAACAATTCTTTTTTTATAGCAAATTATACCGCAGGCTTTAGAGAAATTAATACCATAAACATTGCTTCTGNAGTAATGGAAGAAGAAGGCTTTTTTGACACCTATCCTTCAAATAATAATGCTAACTTTAATGGCGTATGGAGTATTTATCCTTATTTCGAAAGCGGAGTAATTGTTATAAGTGATATCAATACGGGACTCTATTTGGTAAAACCAAGCGAATAATTTATATGCGGTTTTTTTATTTTCTTTTTATCCTATGTTTTTGTGGATGCGAAAACGCGACCTCAATTTCAAGTTATTACCCAGATTCAGGAATTAGTTCTTCTTTTGAGGGTAAATTGTCTTGGGTTAAAACCTTTGGAGGGACTAATGAAGATGTCGCTCACGCCCTAATTGAAACTAGTGATGGCGGTTTTGCGGTTTTTGGAAATACAAAAAGCATTAACGGTGACATTACGGATAAAGCACTTGAAGAAAGTGATCTTTGGTTACTGAAATTTAACTCAGAGGGTGAATTAGAGTGGAACAAAACCTACGGTGGCTCTGGAGATGACAGGGGACATTCCCTAATTCAAATGAATGATAACGGCTTTATGCTGTTGGGGTATAGCCAAAGCGCTGATGGACTAGGAACGAATAACGAAGGACAACATGATAATTGGATAATACGAATAAATGAGCAAGGTAATTTTATGTGGGAGCGGAGCTTTGGATATGCAGGGCATGATCACGCTTACAACATCATCAAGACTTCCGACGGAGGAGCTTTATTTAACGGATTTTTAGATGTTACTGCTTCAAATGGAGCAGGAAATTCAATATCCGAAAGATCTTCTAGACACGGTGTAGGTGAATTTTGGTGTCACAAAATTAACGCTCAAGGTGTTGTTGAGTGGCGAAATTATTATGGAGGAACTAGCAACGACCGATCGTATGATGCTATTGAACTTGTAAACGGTGATTTTGTTTTAGTTGGAACTACAGAAAGTTCGGATGTAGATGTGTCAGAATCTCAAGGGAGCTATGATGTTTGGGTCGTAATGATATTCGCTAGGAAATATACTTTGGGAAAAGACTCTTGGTGGTTCAGAGATTGATGGTGCTAATGCAGTTCTTCAAGATGGGGAAGGGAATATCGTTGTATTTGGAAATAGTTTTAGCCCCGATGGAAATATAAGCTACCCTAAAGGAAGCTCTGATTTTTGGATAATAACACTAAATACTTCTGGAGAACTTTTGTCAGAACACTCTTTTGGAGGATCTTCTTTTGACTTAGGTAGAGGACTTGCAATTGGTTCAAATGATGATCTTTGGTTAGCTGGATACTCGCGAAGTAATGATGGGGATGTTTCCATGAATCAAGGGGATAATGACATGTTGGTTTTAAGATTATCGCCAGATAAAACAGTGCTTAATAGCTTTTCTTTAGGAGGATTAAGTGTTGATTTAGCCCATGATATTATCGAATTATCTTCAGGTAAAATAATTGTAGTAGGCGAAACAGAAAGTGTAGACGGACTTTTTCAGGGAAATCATGGCAATAAGGATTTGGTCGTTGTACAATACCATTAATTTAATATATTTTCTCATAGTTTATATCTATCCTAGATTCTAAGGCTTAATGCTCGAAATACCTTATATTTGAGCTTTATTTAGAAAAATTATAAATAGTTATGATTAAGGTCTCTGAAACGGCAAAACAAAAAGTATCTGTTTTAATGCAAGAAGAAGGTTTCGACCCCGTTAACGACTACGTTAGAGTAGGAGTTAAAAGTGGGGGCTGTTCAGGCCTGTCCTACGATTTAAATTTTGATAAAAAACAACTTGATGAAGACCGTCTTTTTGAAGACAACAACGTCAAAATTGTAGTAGATAAAAAAAGTCTCTTGTATTTATTAGGAACTACCCTAGAATACTCTGGAGGATTAAATGGAAAAGGGTTTGTATTCAATAACCCAAACGCAAATAGAACTTGTGGTTGTGGTGAGAGCTTTTCACTCTAAAAAAAAATGCAATGGCATATACCGAAGAAGAACTTAAAAAAGAGTTAGAGACTAAAGAATACGAGTACGGTTTTTATACCGATATCGATTCGGATACTTTTCCTATCGGGTTAAACGAAGACATTGTTCGAGCAATTTCAAAAAGAAAAGAAGAACCTCAATGGATGACCGATTGGCGTTTAGATGCATATCGTTCTTGGACCCTAATGAAAGAACCAGAATGGCATAATGTAAAGTACAAGAAGCCAGATTTTCAGGCAATTTCTTATTACTCCGCTCCAAAGAAAAAAGACAAATATGAAAGTCTAGATGAGGTTGACCCAGAACTATTGGACACCTTCAAAAAATTAGGAATCTCTATAGACGAGCAAAAAGTTCTTGCTGGTGTGGCCGTAGACATAGTTGTAGATTCTGTTTCTGTAGCAACTACTTTTAGAGACACCTTAGCCAAAAAAGGCATTATATTTTGCTCCATTTCAGAAGCAATTAAAGAATATCCAGATTTAGTTAAAAAATATATTGGTTCGGTAGTTCCAGTAAAAGACAATTTCTATGCAGCACTAAATTCTGCTGTTTTTTCAGATGGATCTTTTTGTTATATACCAAAAGGGGTTCGTTGTCCTATGGAATTGTCAACTTATTTCAGAATCAATCAGGCGGGAACAGGACAGTTCGAAAGAACACTTGTAATTGCAGACCAATCTAGTTATGTAAGTTACCTTGAAGGATGCACAGCTCCATCACGAGACGAAAACCAACTGCATGCTGCAGTTGTAGAATTAGTCGCTATGGATGAGGCAGAGATAAAATATTCAACCGTTCAAAATTGGTATCCTGGAGATAAAGAGGGAAAAGGTGGTGTATTTAATTTTGTAACCAAAAGAGGTATTTGTCATAACAGCGCAAAAATTTCTTGGACACAAGTAGAAACTGGCTCAGCGGTTACTTGGAAATATCCTTCATGCATTTTGAAAGGAGACAACTCAATAGGAGAGTTTTATTCTATTGCAGTAACCAATAATTATCAGCAAGCCGATACAGGAACTAAAATGATTCATTTGGGTAAAAATACCCGAAGCACAATAATTTCGAAAGGAATATCAGCAGGTCATTCACAAAACAGCTATCGTGGTTTGGTTCAGGTTCATCCAAAGCCGCTAATGCGCGTAACTTTTCTCAATGCGACTCCCTTCTTATGGGTGATTTGTGTGGAGCACATACCTTTCCGTATATAGAAGCTAGAAATAATTCTGCTCAAATTGAACACGAAGCTACAACCAGTAAAATTGGTGAAGACCAGATTTTTTATTGTAACCAACGTGGAATTGATACAGAAAAAGCGATTGCACTAATTGTAAATGGATTTAGTAAAGAAGTTTTAAATAAACTTCCAATGGAATTCGCCGTAGAGGCACAAAAATTATTAGAAATTTCCCTCGAAGGATCGGTGGGATAAGATTACATAAATTATGTTAACAGTAAAAAATCTATATGCGAGTGTAGAAGGAAAAGAAATTTTAAGAGGAATCAATCTGCAAGTTAACCCAGGAGAAGTCCATGCTATTATGGGGCCAAATGGGTCTGGTAAAAGCACACTTTCAGCAGTAATTGCAGGAAACGAAGACTATCTAGTTGAAAAGGGAGAAATCACTTTAAATGGGAAGATTTGTCTGAAGACGATGCAGAACAACGCGCGCACAAAGGGGTTTTCTTGTCCTTCCAATATCCTGTAGAAATTCCAGGTGTTACGGTTACTAACTTTATTAAAACCGCAATCAATGCCTCTAGAAAAGCTAAAGGACTTGAGGACATGCCTGCTAAAGACATGTTAAAAAATATCCGTGAAAAAGCAGCCCTTTTGGAAATCGATTCTAAATTTCTTTCTCGTTCTTTAAACGAAGGTTTTTCAGGAGGGGAAAAAAAGAGAAACGAGATTTTTCAAATGGCAATGTTAGAGCCCAAGCTGGCAATTCTTGACGAAACAGATTCTGGGTTGGATATTGATGCACTAAAAATAGTTGCTCATGGAGTTAACAAATTAAAAAGTAAAGACAATGCCGTAATCGTAATTACTCATTATCAACGCTTGCTAGATCACATAGTTCCAGATTTTGTACATGTTCTTCATAACGGTAGAATTGTAAAGTCCGGAACCAAAGAATTGGCTCACGAACTAGAAGCAAAAGGATACGATTGGATCAAACAATTAGCGGACTAAATATGGACTTAAAAGAAAAATTAATATCCTCTTTTATGGCTTTTGAAGAACAGTTAGACTTGTCTTCTCCTATTCATGAAATGCGAACTAGTAGTTTGAAACAATTCGAAAAACTAGGGTTCCCAACAAAAAAAGATGAAGCTTGGAAGTACACTTCTTTAGCTAAATTATTAAAAAACGATTACTCAATTTTCCCAAAGAAAGAAACCGTAATTGAACTTAAAGATGTAAAAAAGTATTTTCTGTATGATATAGATACCTATAAAATTGTATTTATAGACGGAATTTATAGTCCTTTTTTATCAGACACAACCCACGATGGAATAGATGTTTGCTTAATGTCTTCGGCTCTTTCTAAAGATAAATACAAAGCAACAATTGATAAGCATTTCAATACAATAGCAAATCAAAACGACAGTCTCACTGCTTTGAATACATCCTTTACAAAAGAAGGTGCCTACATACATATTTTTAAATCTGTTGTTGCTGAAAAGCCAATTCAGATTATTCATTTTTCAACCAGCGATCAAGGACCAATGTTATTGCAACCAAGAAATTTAATTGTTGTTGAAGAAAACGCGCAAGTTCAAATATTTGAACGCCATCAAAGTCTAAATCAACATCAGGTGCTAACCAACTCTGTTACAGAAATTTTTGCCTCAGAAAATGCACTTGTAGATTACTATAAAGTTCAGAATGATTTGGATGATGCTTCAATAATCGACAACACCTATGTGGCCCAAAAAGCTAAAAGCCATGTGAGCGTTCACACGTTTTCTTTTGGAGGTCAGCTTATACGTAACAACTTGAACTTCTTCCAAAAAGGTGAATACATAGATTCTACTATGAAAGGAATTACCATTATTGGTGAAAAACAACACGTAGATCATTATACCTTAGTAGAGCATGCACAGCCAAATTGCGAGAGTCATCAAGATTATAAAGGAATCTATGCTGATAAATCTGTTGGAGTTTTTAACGGGAAAATCTATGTAAATCAGATTGCTCAAAAAACAAACGCCTTTCAGAAAAACAACAATATTTTATTAGACGATACAGCAACCATTAACACAAAACCACAGCTCGAAATTTTTGCAGATGATGTAAAATGTTCTCATGGCTGTACAATTGGCCAGTTAGATAAAGACGCAATGTTTTATTTAAGATCTAGAGGAATACCAAAAAAGGAGGCTAAAGGATTATTAACTTATGCGTTTGCAAATAACGTATTAGAAAGTGTTAAAATCCCAGCTATAAAATCAAGAATTAACAAATTGATTGCTAATAAATTAGGAGTCAGCATAGGACACGATTTATAGAATGTTTGATGTAAACAACATAAGAAAAGATTTTCCAATTCTGTCACGAACAGTTAACGGAAAACCTTTAGTTTATTTTGACAATGCAGCAACCTCACAAACTCCAAATCAGGTTATCGATGTAATTGCTGATTACTACAGAAATTACAATGCAAATATTCATAGAGGAGTTCATACCCTAAGTCAAGAAGCAACCGATGCTTATGAGGCTGCTCGAAACACAATCAAAAGTCATTTTAATGCGGCTCATGCTCATGAAATAATAATGACATCGGGAACAACCCACAGCATCAATATAATAGCCTCAGGTTATACACAATTGCTAAAAAAAGGGGATGAATTAATTGTTTCAGCAATGGAACACCATTCTAATATTGTTCCTTGGCAAATGCTTTGCGAACGTACTGGTGCAATTTTAAAGGTGATTCCGATGAACCACTCTGGTGTTTTAGAAATGGATGTTTTTAACGACTTGCTTTGTGAAAAAACCAAATTGGTATTTGTAAACCACGTATCAAATGCACTTGGAACTTTAAACCCCATAGAAGAAATAATTAGGCAAGCACATGCAGTAGACGCAAAAGTACTAATAGATGGGGCTCAAGCTGCTCCACACATCAAGGCAGATGTTCAAGCTTTAGATGTAGATTTTTATGTCACTTCAGCTCACAAGTTGTGCGGACCTACAGGCGTAGGGATGCTATATGGTAAAGAAAATATATTGAATCTACTTCCTCCTTATCAAGGTGGAGGGGAGATGATTGCTGAGGTGCGTTTCGAAAAAACCACCTATGCAGATCTTCCACATAAATTTGAAGCAGGAACACCTAACATATCAGGAGGCATAGCTTTTGGCGCTGCTCTTGATTATATGAATGGGATAGGCCTCGAAGCCATAGCAGCATACGAGCAAGAACTCCTAGACTATGGTACAGATAAGCTAAAAGCCATTGAAGGTGTTAAAATTTATGGGGAAGCACCTCAAAAGACTGCGGTGATTTCATTTAATGTAAATGAAATTCATCCATACGACATTGGAAGTATTTTAGATAAATTAGGAATTGCAGTAAGAACAGGGCATCATTGTGCACAACCCATAATGGATTTTTATAAAATCCCCGGAACGGTTCGGGCTTCTTTTTCGTTTTATAATACCAAAGAAGAGATAGACATGATGATTAAAGCATTGAATCGTGCGATTCAAATGTTGAAATAAATAGCATTACCTTAGCGCATTATGAGCATACAAGAGATACAAGAAGAGATTATTGAAGAATTTGCAATGTTCGAAGACTGGATGCAGCGCTACGAATATATGATTGATTTAGGCAAGACACTTCCTTTAATTGCTCCCGAATTCAAAACAGATGATAACATCATTAAAGGCTGTCAAAGCAAGGTTTGGGTTCATGCAGAGTTAAAAGAAACTCAATTAGAATTTACTGCCGATAGCGACGCCATTATTACCAAAGGGATTATTGCAATCTTAATACGCACTTTTTCAAATCAACATCCAAAAGATATTTTAGATGCTAATACTGATTTTATTGATCAGATCGGACTCAAAGAGCACTTGTCTCCAACTCGAGCAAACGGCTTGGTTTCTATGATCAAACAAATAAAAATGTACGCAATTGCGTTTCAAACTCAACTTAATTAATTATGTCAGAAAACACGTTAGATACTCAAGAATTAGGTGAAAAAGTAGTCAATGTTCTCAAGACCATATTCGATCCAGAAATACCTGTAGACATCTACGAATTGGGGTTGATATACGATGTGTTTGTTAACGAGGATCGGGATGTTAAGATTTTAATGACCTTAACAACGCCAAATTGTCCTGTAGCTGAAACCCTCCCAGTTGAGGTTGAAGAAAAAGTAAAGTCTTTAAACGAAGTAAATGACGCTGAGGTTGAAATCACTTTTGACCCTCCTTGGACTCAAGATTTAATGAGTGAAGAAGCTAAGTTAGAACTTGGATTTTTATAGAAAATAATGAGTGATGAAATTGTAAATAGAGTTGCAAA
>JGI20156J14371_10001378_pt1 | contig 19962 bp, 18 predicted proteins | sample COG_06_FD_14371 | JGI IMG/M metagenome (IMG submission 14371)
CATCAGATATGAATATATTTTTAAGAAATTAACTTAAGCGCGAATAAAATTAACAGCGTAGCATTGATTAACATTATTGCCTTTGAAATCAACCAAAAATTAGCTTTTTTAATAAAAAAATAGCTGCCACAGCCAGTAACAAAAAGTGCTGGAAATGTTGCCAGGCCAAATAAAAACATACCTAGCATTGATAAGGCTGGGTTTTGCAAAGATAATATTAGAGCGATTGCTGCATAAATCATGCCACAAGGAATAAATCCCAAAATTACTCCCAATAAAAACCCCTTAAAGCCCGTCGGGCTTTTAAAAAGATTGCTAATGAGTGAATTAAATAATGGTAATTTAATCTTTTTTAAAAAATTTATTTTAAGTAATTTTGGAATAAATTTTTTTAAAGATATTTTTTGCTCGAAAAATTGATTCAAAAAAGCTAGAGCCGCAATGAGCATAAAAAAAGCCGCAATCTTTTTAAAAAAGACAAAGTCACTAATTTTTTCACTCAAAAACCCACTTACCAAGCCTAAGATGGAATATGTAAACACTCTGCCGCTGTGATATGGTAATAAAGCTAAATTTTTTAATTTCTCAAAATCTCCATAATCATTTATCGCAATATTTTGCATACGGTTTGTTACTTGTGTAACCACAAAAGGTCCACACATACCAATGCAATGCGAAAATCCGCCAAAAAAACCTAGGGAAATTAATGAAATAATAACAACTATTTCTACTTCAATCATAATGAGTTATATTATTACAATTCTTAATTAACCAATTTTAATAACTGTTACTTGCAAATTTTAGAGACTAGCCTAGTAATCATTGAATTATCAAATTTTATTATCCAGTCAATATAATCTTATAAGACAATCATGAAAACTTCATTTATCAGCAAAAAAGATATTTCTCAACTTAAACAATCTGCAACAGTTATTATATTAACTGAAGGCGAGACTAGAAAATCTAATCAAAAGTCTGTCAAGCTAGCTAAAGAGAACTTCTCTTTTGAGGGCAAAGATACACAGATAAATTTGGTTTTTGATGATAATAATCCAGTTATTGTTGCGGGAATTGGCTCAACTAAAGAAATTGATAATCTAGCTTTGCAAAAATGTGGTTCAAAAATTATCTCCTTTTTAAATGCCCAGAAAATTGCCGATGCAACAATTTGTTTTGACTCAAGCAACGAAGATCTTGATCTATGTAACATAGCTTTTGGCGCCAATTTACAAAGCTATCGCTTTAATAAATATTTCTCCGACAAAAAAGAAGGAAAAGATTTTTTTGTTAAATCACTAAATCTTGCCGTTTCTGATGTCAAAAAAGCCAAGGAAGAATTCAAGGAATTTGATATATTAGCGCAAAATATCTTTTTCACTAGAGATTTAGTTTCTGAGCCCGCTAATATACTAAACCCAGAAAGCTATGCTAAGATTTGCAAATCATTAAGCAAGGATGGTTTAAAAGTTGAAATTTTAGATGAAAAAAAGATGAAAAAATTAGGCATGAATTCACTTCTAGCAGTTGGTCAGGGTAGTGTCAAAGAATCAAAATTAGCTATATTAAAATGGAATGGAGGCAATAAATCTGATAAACCATTAGCGTTTGTTGGCAAAGGTGTAACTTTTGATACTGGAGGTATTTCAATTAAACCCTCAAACAATATGGAGGATATGAAAAGTGATATGGGCGGATCAGCTGTTGTAGTTGGCTTGATGCGTAATTTAGCTCAAAGAAAAGCCAAAATTAATGCCGTTGGAGTTATAGGTCTTGTAGAGAATATGCCGTCTGGCGATGCGCAACGACCAAGCGATGTTGTTACTTCAATGTCTGGACAGACTATTGAGGTTATTAATACTGATGCTGAAGGTCGAATGGTTTTAGCTGACGCCCTGCACTATACTAATACCAAATTTGATCCTGAATTAATTGTTGATTTAGCTACTCTAACTGGTGCAGTAGTAGTTTGTTTAGCAGATGTCTATGGTGGATTATTTTCTAATGATGATAAGCTAGCTAATAAACTAATACAAAGCGGAGAAAATACTGGCGAAAAATTATGGCGCTTGCCGGTTGGTAAAGAATATGACAAAATGATTGATTCAGATATCGCTGATATGAAAAATGTTGGCTCGGGGCGAGGCGCTGGCAGTACAACGGCTGCGCAATTTTTAAAAAGATTTATTGGTGATACAAAATGGGCTCATCTAGATATTGCAGGTGTTGCTTGGAAGGGCAAAGGTAATGCTATGGCAATCAAGGGTGCAAGCGGCTTTGGGGTTAATTTGCTTAACGATTTGGTTAAACAATATGAAGTAAAATAAATGAAAAAACTAATAGTCAAAGGCGGCAATAAGCTATATGGAACAATAAAGGTAGCAGGCGCTAAAAATGCCACCTTGCCCCTCATGATTGCATCAATTTTAAGCTCCAAAAGGCTTACCTTAACTAACGTTCCTCACGTTTCTGACATCTCAACAATGGCTAATTTGTTAGAAACTATAGGCGTTAATATTGGACTTGATGGCTCTAACGAAAATGACGGTCATCAAGGTCGCGCTGTATATTTCGAAACCAATAAAGATATACAAGATCCCGTAGCTCCTTACGAATTGGTTAGTAAAATGCGTGCTTCTATAGTAATTTTAGGACCTTTACTAGCACGCTTTCATAAAGCTAGAGTTTCACTTCCTGGTGGCTGCGCTATTGGCACAAGACCAGTTGATCTGCATCTCAAAGCTTTGGAGCAAATGGGAGCTAAAATAGAATTAAAAAATGGATATATTGAAGCTAAAGCTAAGAATGGCCTACGGGGCGCAGATATAAAATTTGAAAAAATATCAGTTGGAGCCACTCAAAACATCATGATGGCTGCAACTTTAGCCCGCGGCGTCACAACAATTAAAAATGCCGCTTGTGAACCAGAAATTACCGACTTAGCAAAGTGCTTAAAGGCTATGGGGGCTAATATTGAAGGAGAAGGTACGCCAGAAATTATAATTAAGGGTGTAGAAAAGCTTAATGGAGCAACTCACAAAATAATTGCCGATCGCATTGAAGCTGGAACATATATGGTGGCAGTTGGAATTGCTGGAGGCGAGATAAAGCTTACCAATATTGAATCTTGGACCATTGAAGGATTTAAAAATGAACTTGAGCAAAGTGGCATTAAGATAAATATCTTAAATGATAATGAAATTTTAATATCCAAGGAGGATGCAAAAATTAATCCGGTCAATATCTCTACCCAACCATTTCCAGGATTTCCAACTGATATGCAAGCGCAATTTATGGCCTTAATGACATTGGCCAATGGATCATCAAAAATTGAGGAAACAATATTTGAGAATCGCTTTATGCATGTCCTTGAATTAGTAAGAATGGGCGCCAATATTAAGCCAGATGGAAATACTGCAATAATTGAAGGTGTTAAAAATCTTAATGGCGCTGAAGTGATGGCAACAGATCTTAGAGCTTCTGTGTCATTAGTTTTAGCAGGATTAGTTGCAAATGGTAAAACAATAATTAATAGATTATACCACCTAGAAAGAGGCTATGAAAGAATAGCTGAAAAACTTGTGAGGTGTGGGGCTGATATTAAAATAGAGTATTAGTGTATTTTGTTAATAAAAAAATTAGGGTGAAGCTGAATAAATTTAAATTATGATTTTTAAAATTAAACGCGCTTTTTCTTTGATAGAGCTTTCTATAGTTATCTTGATTATTGGTATTCTTGTAGCCGCCATTGTAAAAGGACAGGGGTTGCTAGCTAATATTAAGTTAGCTGCAGCGCAATCACTCACTGCAAGCTCTCCTGTAAACGGTATTAATAATTTAACTTTTTGGTACGAAACTTCAAATCCAGATAGTTTTATTGGTAATGAAAATACAGATGGGTCATTTATTACAAAATGGCTGGATAGAAATCCTCAATCTTCTTATAAAAATGACGCCTATGGCGGCCAAAACTCTTCTTCCAACAATTTTTACTACACTATAGCTACTGGAAATGTTTCTGGACCAGAATATATTCAAGATGGTATTGGTGGATTGCCGACCTTAAGATTTGACAATAGTGGTGATAATTATCGCTATGTAGTAGTTGATCCCAAGGGATCTAATCAGCCAAATAAAAGTTTTATTATGTTTATGGTGTTTAGATATAACGGTGGAAGCGGATACATACTTGACAGATCCTGTGTTAATGCAAGTGGGCATAATGTTTCTTGCTCGTCTTCAGTTACATTGGGACGGCCTTTGCTTAATATTAGAGTAGATGATGGCAATCTGCAATTATGGCTTCGTAGTCTTGACAATCAAAGCACTGGCTTGGTTAATGTTGGTAAATCATTAGCAAGTGGTGAAACCTTAATTATTGCTCTTGAAAGAAAATATAGCAATAGAATGGTGATGTATATAAACGGACAAGAGGCTCCCAATGATATAGCTGAATCTTTCGGACCGATAGCTCTTGATCCTTTTAAAATTGGAATCCACGCTCAATCTAACGAAGAAATAAATACTGATATTTCAGAAGTAATATTTTTTAATGATAAAATTTCTTCTACAAGAATTGATGCTATCGAAGATTATTTAGGTTAAAAATATGGCATCAAAATTACTCACTAAATCTTCAACTAATAAGTAAAAAAATGATCAAGCTATTAGCAAAAAAGATTTTTGGTTCAGTTAATGAAAGAATAATCAAAAATCTCGAGCAAGATATTAAAAAAATTAATGATTTTGAAATCTCAATTTCCAAATTAAGTGACTCGCAACTTCAATCGAAAACTACAGAATTTAAACAATTATTAAAAGAGGGAAAAAGCCTTGAAGATATTTTGCATGAAGCTTTTGCCGTAGTTCGTGAGGCGTCAAAAAGGGTGTTAAATATGCGCCATTTTGATGTTCAGCTAATTGGTGGTATAGTTTTGCATCAAGGAAAAATATCTGAAATGAAAACCGGAGAAGGTAAAACATTGGTAGCCACCCTGCCTTGCTATCTTAACGCTTTAACTGGTAAAGGCGTTCATGTGGTAACGGTGAATGATTATCTTGCTAAAAGAGATTCTGAATGGATGGGTCAAGTTCATGAATTTTTGGGCTTAAGAGTTGGCTGCATAACTAACGATACTCTTGATATCGATAGAAAGCAAGCCTATGAATGCGATATTACTTACGCCACCAATAACGAATTGGGCTTTGATTTGCTGCGTGATAATATGAAATATAGCCGACAAGATATTTCACAACGAGGGCATAATTTTGCCATTATCGATGAGGTTGATTCAATATTGATTGATGAAGCAAGAACTCCATTGATAATATCTGGGCCAACTGAGAGTAATTCAGATTTATATTATACCATAAACAACATTATTCCACTAATAAAATCGGAGCATTATCAGCTAGAAGAAAAAGATAAAAGTGTTTTTTTAACTGACGAGGGAACAGAAGAGATAGAAAAAATTCTCAAAGAGAAAAATATTGTTGATAAAAATTCTTCATTATTTGATCCAAATTATATAAAAATAGTTCACCATATTAACCAAGCCCTAAAGGCTCATAAAACATTAAAAAATGAATCAGATTATATAGTTAAGGATGGTCAAATTATTATTATCGATGAATTTACTGGCCGCATGCAAGAGGGTCGTAGATTCTCTGATGGATTGCATCAAGCTCTCGAAGCAAAAGAAGGTTTAAATGTAAGGAACGAAAACCAAACATTGGCATCTATAACTTTTCAAAATTATTTTAGACTTTATAAAAAACTTGCTGGAATGACTGGAACAGCAATGACGGAATCGGTAGAGTTTGAAGAAATATATAATCTCAAGGTAGTTGACATTCCAACCAACCAAGCAATATCGAGAATAGACGAGGATGATGAGATCTATAAAACTGAATCTGGCAAATTTAACGCTATATTAGAATCAATTAAAAAATCTCATGCTAAAGGTCAGCCAATATTGGTAGGAACAGTTAGCATTGAAAAGTCAGAGAAATTGTCCCAATTGCTCAAAGCTAACAAATTAAAACACAAAGTTTTAAATGCCAAATATCACGAGCAAGAAGCCGAAATAATTGAGCAAGCTGGCATTCCAGAAGCTATAACAATAGCTACTAACATGGCTGGTCGTGGAACAGATATTATGCTAGGCGGCAATGCTGAGTCGGTAATTGCCAAGCTTGATAAGCCAACTAGCGCAAAAATTCAAGAAATCAAAGATGAAATTGATCTTAATAAAAAAAGAGTAATCGAGTCTGGAGGACTCTATGTATTAGGCACGGAGCGCCATGAAAGTCGCAGAATAGATAATCAGCTTCGTGGTCGCTCTGGTCGACAAGGTGATGTTGGCTGCACTAAATTCTTTTTGTCGCTAGAAGATGATCTTATGCGTATTTTTGGCTCAGAAAAATTACAATCACTACTTTCTACCTTTGGATTAAAAGAGGATGAAGCAATTTATCATCCATGGATAACTAAAACTTTAGAGGGAGCTCAAAAGAAAATTGAAATGCGCAATTATGAGGTGCGTAAAAATCTACTTAAGTTTGATGATATTATCAACGAACAGCGTCGAAAAATATTTTCTCTTCGACATGAGATAATGGATGGCGACAATATATCGCAAAAAATTAGAAAATATTCCAATCAAATTATTGATGATATTGTCGATGATTGCATACCTCAAAATTCCTATCCTGAGCAATGGGAAATGGCATTATTATCAAAAGAAGTTCAAAGAATTTACGGTCTAAAGCTAGATTTAATTAAATTCTCACAAAAAGAAGGAGTTGACGAATCTCAAGTAAAAGAGCTGCTAAAAAAAGAGACTAGAGAATTATTTGATAGTAAGGAAGAAGAATATGGACAAGAAGCTGTTAAACATGTTGAGAGGCAAATATTCTTGCTCACGATTGATTCTGAGTGGAAGGATCATCTTTTATCTCTAGATAAATTGCGTCAAGGCATAAACCTTAGAGCCTACGCTCAAAAAGATCCTTTAATCGAATATAAAAAAGAAGCGTTTAATTTGTTTGAGGATATGATGTTAAGAATAGAAGAGCAAATCGTTACGAGACTATCTCACATTAGAATTAGCTTTGAAAATCAGCAAAATATTGATGTTTTTGAAAAAGAAAAACAGGATAATTCTTTTGAAACTAGAATAGATCCAGCACAATTTGGCATCACTAATAATGACGCCTTAAAAAACACAAATAGCTCGCCAAGAAAATTAAATCTAAACCCATCTGATCGTGACCCGCAAAATCCTGAAACATGGGGTAATGTTGGACGAAATCAGTCTTGTCCATGCGGCAGTGGTAAGAAATATAAGCAATGTCACGGCAAAAGTTAGTGAAATTATCTTATGGTAAAAAAAACAAAATCAGAAATTATAAATTTGGAATTGTAGCTGAAAAAATAGTTATTTTGTGGCTTAGGTTACAATGTTATGAAATTCTAGCTCATCGTTACCAAGGTTATTTTGGCGAGATAGATATTATTGCTAAAAGATTTAAAAATTTGGCATTTATTGAGGTCAAGGCTCGCAATAATATTGAGGATATTGAGGATATATTAACAAATCATCAGATAAGAAGAATTAAAAAAAGCGCTGAAAGCTTTGTCTTGTTAAATCCTAGATTAAAAAATCTTAACTATCGCTATGATCTAGTAGCGGTAAATAAATATTTTAGAATTAGATATTTTAAGAATTTTTTTGATTGGTGATATCATTGATTTGAACTTGTAAATCTTTATTTTTTTCTTTTTCTTTGTCTAGCTTATCTGCTTCTTTTTTTAACTTCTTTTCTAAAATATTAATTTTTCGATGATTATTATAATCAAAAAAGCTGTGTGAAGCAACTTTTGGTATGGCAAATATCAAGGTAAAAACAACTCCTATCACAAAAAATAAGATCATTACAATAAAAGATTTGGTGCTGATTTCAAAAGGAATTGGCTCTAAATTTATAGCAATATATTGATTATTATTAACGACAAAATTAGCAAAATAAATAATCAAAATTGCTAAAATTAATAGCTTTATTATGGTTATTATATGCTTAAATAGAGTTATCATATTATTTATAATTTATTAGATCTTGTTCATTGGCATTTTTAAAACCCTTTAATCTAAGCAAACAAGAATCGCATTCTCTGCAAGAAAAAACCTTATTTTCCCTTATAATAGGATCATAACAGCTGTGAGTTATGGAGTAGTCAACGCCTAATTCAAGTCCTTTTTTGATAATTTGTTCTTTACTTAAATCAATTAATGGCGCGTGAATTTTAAATATATTATTACCATCGCAAGTTTTGGCCGTCGCCAAATTNGCCATTTTATTAAAAGCCTCTATAAAGCTGGGCCGACAATCGGGATAGCCACTATAATCAATCGCATTAGCACCAATAAAAATATCAAAAGCATTTATTGTTTCACAGTAAGCCAAAGCGTAAGATAAAAAAATAGTATTTCGCGCTGGAACATAGGTAATTGGAATATTGTTTGAACTAATTTCCTCAACATTAAAATGCTTAGGCACATCAATGTTGGCGGTTAATGCGGAATTACCAAAAATCCTTAAATCAATATTAGCAATTTTATGATCTTTAACGCCAAATTCTTGCGCCACTTTTTTAGCACTTTCTAGCTCAATAATATGCCTTTGACCATATGCAAAGCTCAAAGCATGACATTCGAAGTTTTGAGATTTGGCAATAGCTAAAATAGTTGTTGAATCCAAGCCACCACTTAACAATATTACTGCTTTCTTAGGCATTTAACAAAAGATAAATTTATATATTATACCAATTAAAAACCTTTTAAATAAAATTTCACGCTCAAAATATGCCAATAAGAATGATTTCGGCCATATTTTTATTTAAAAAATAATTATAAAACTCTATAGATTTTTTTAATCAAATTACGCAGTATATCGCATGTTATTTTTATGATCATCTTACAATGAACAAAACTCTATATTTCATATCACTTATCATTGCTACTACTATTTCATTTGTTGGTATCAAAGCATCCTATGCTACTGACATTGCTAGTGATATTAATTTAAGCGCTATTTTTGACGGAACCGCTAACTATAATGGCTCAGCTACATTGATTATTGATGATAGTGATACACTTACCTCAATAACAACAAGCACTAATAATCAAGGTATTATCAACTTTAATAATAACAATGCTTACAATCTAATTGTGAGCGGCAATATTGGAACGCCAACTAGCTCCATAAATAGCGTTACTTTTACCAACCATGAAGATTCCACTCTTGAGGCACAAGGCAATACTTATATTAATAGCATCACAACCAATGCCAATAATGAAGGCATATTAATATTTTCTAGCAGCTCTGCTCAAAATACATCAGCAACAATCGGCTCTGATTTATTAAGATTAAAAGAAATACAAATTAATCAAGCCAATGGCATGACTTTTGATAATGATATTTATAGCACAACCTTAACTATCAACGGCTCTGATGGCTTAACAATTGATGGAAATGGCGTGATTGATGTTAATAACTCAGCTTTTAATTATAATACAAATCTTGATTCAACATCTAGCATATCTTTAGGTGAAACGACTATAGCAAATGATAAAACATTAACTCTAAGAAGCTCGGCAGCAACATTGTCCAACCTAATAATGGGCAATAGCTCAACTACATTTGCCATCGACAATGGTAAGACAGCAACAATAACCGGCAATATTACTGGAACTGGCGTAATTAGAGGATCTAATAACAATAATGGCAATATTATTTTATCAGGCTCAACTGCGCAAACAATTAGTGAAAATGTGGTTCTTGGCACTAATAGCAGCAGATTAAATGAGTTAAGTGTAAATAATAGCGATGGCGTCACATTTGCAAATAGCACTGCTAGCAATACTGACTACATCACTAGCCTAAATTTTACTAATAGCTCTGATTCAGTAACAGCAACCATAGAAGCGGGTAGAACTATTGATATCACTGGTAATGTCAGCCAAACTTCTGGCGGCTCTTCTATTATAAATGGCGCTGGCGCTTTAAATATATCAGGTTCTACAGAATCGCAAACAATATCTTCAACTCTTGGCTCCACAACTTCTGATAGATTAGGAGCATTACAAATAAGCAATAGCTTTGGCGCAAATCTTGAGAGTGATTCTTACATCACAAATTTAGATACTAATATCGCCGCAGCAACTCTAACTAATAGCAATATATTAGACATAACCAATGCTAATATCGGACATAACCTTACTTTAAGTGGCTTAGGAGCAACATCAATTTCAGCAATTAGCATGTCTAACTCGGCTAATTTAATTTTAAATTCGCAAAAATCTGTTATAGTTAATGGCAATATTAGTGGTGCTGGCGCTATTGTTGGCTCAATTAACAATGCTGGAAGCCTTATTTTTAGTGGTAGCAGCGCTCAAACAGTGGGCTCTAATGTTGAAATAGGTCAATCAGCTTTAAGACTCAACCAAATTAGCAGCAGCAATATCCAAGCTGGTGGCGTATCTTTTGCTAATGATGTTTATGTTAATAGCGTAGATTTTACCAACTCCAGCTCTACAGCCAAGATTGATATAGAGACAACCAAAACCATTGACATTAGCGGCAATATTTCACAGACATATGGTGGATCTTCACTAATTACTGGCGCTGGAATAGCTAAGCTATCTGGCTCATCTGCTCAAGAAATTAATGCAGCCTTTGGTGCTAGCGGTGACAGGCTTAACACCTTAGAAATTGATAATTCATCTGGTGTAACTCTAAATCAAAATTCATATCTCAGCACTCTAACCTTAACTAACGGCGCCTTAACAATTGCTGGCGATAAAATTATTGACGCTACAAATGCTATAGATCTTAGCGGAAAAACTTTTAATTCAAAGGTTGGTAGTTCAGCTTTTGGCATTTTAAAATCAGATGCCAATAGTATTACAATTGATGGCGCAACAAATATTAATTTTGATTATTCAACAAGCACTACTGCTCTTGATACCACTGGCGCAACAGAATATAATGTAGCACAATCTAGTAGCGGCATTATTGGCGCAATTGGCGATGTTAGTGTTAGCGATAATTCATTTTTATATGATAATAACTTATCTATCGCTGGCAATAATATCGTAACAACTATAAACCCTAATGCTAATCTTAGTGCTGCCGCCCTTGGCGCAAATGATTATAATCTAATTATAAATGCCATAGATCATGCCGATATGAACTCAGGTTTTATTGCCATTGGCAGCGCTTCTGAACTAACAGAAGCTTTGGGAAGTATAAAACCTATGAGTAATGGTGCTTTTGTACAAGAAGGGTTGTCGATAGTTGAGCAAATCTCAAAATTAACTCAAAATCGTCGTGAAAATATTATCTTTAATAATAAAAATTCTAAAAATAATGGAGCCTGGGCACAGGCTTTTGGAGGTGGCACAGTAAAAAGTGATGACAAAACTATAAAGGGCTATAATTCAGTTACTAGTGGATTAACATTAGGTTATGATAAAAAAATAGGTAACTTTTTAAGTCATAATCATGTCGGTGGCGCCTTATCTTTTGCTAGATCTAATATAGATGGCGTATCAAAGACTGGTAGCCATAAAGATTCCATCAATTCATATAATTTATCATTATATAACAGCAATTATCGTGATAATGGCTTAGGATTCTTTAATCATAATTTCCTAAACGCCTCTTTTAATCAATATTCAACTATACGCGATATTGCAGTTGGCAATTATAATGCCAGAGCCCAAGGAGATTTTGATGGCGCTAGCTATTTTGCTAAAACAATTTTAGGTTATAGCAGTAAAATCAGTAATAATCTTATAATTAGCCCTAATATTGGCCTAAAATATTTTTTAAAAACCCAAGATTCATATGAAGAAAATGGCGCTGGTAATAATGGTCTTAAAATTGAGAATGATGATTTTACTAATATAATAGCAGAAATAAATATTGACTCGGCCTACCAATTCAATTATCAAGGCACCAATCTTGCTGCTAAATTTAATATAGGGTTTGAAAGAAAGCTCAGTGACGCCAAGCAAAAATCAACAATAACCTTCATCGGCGGCGGTAGTGAAATTGAAAATAATTCGAATAATATACAACAAAACCTTTTTAAAGCTGGTTTGGGGCTAGACCTTTACCATGAAGATAATCAGAGTTTCAATATAAATTATGATATAAATTTGGGATCTAATTTCCAAAGCCATTTTGGCTCTCTTAATTATAAATATGAGTTTTAAGTTCGCATAATACCAATTCCACCTGTATCTTCATATAGATGGAATTTGTAATAGCACCATTATTCAGATTTATCTATTATTTCGTTCTATTGATGATACCTCTAAAGATGATGCTTCTGAACTAACTATACTTGTTGAAGGTTTTTCCATCTTCCTTTGAATAACTTGATCTCTTTGATCTTGATTTAAAAAACCTTTTTTTACACTACAATCTGCTATTTTTTGCAATATTCCTGGATCTAAATTTACTAACAAAGAATTTTTACCTTTATCTCGCGCTGCTTGACCAAGCACAGAGGCGACATCGGATAAGCTTTTGCCCTCATCATTAATAACATTTTGATCAGCGCCATACAACAATAAATGATCGATAATTTCTGGCGAAGATTTACGATCAAGGGCGTTAGTAAGAGAGTTATCAAAATCCTGCTCAGCATCATTTACAACTTGAGCGCCATTATCTAAAAGTAATTTTACTATTTCTGGCGAAGATCTACAATAAAGGGCGTCAGCAAGAGAGTTATTAAAATCATCCTCAGCATCATTTACAACTTGAGCGCCGCTTGCAAAAGCTTGTTCAACTTTTTTAGGATCTCCTGATTTTATAGCTTCTTGTAATGAAATTGTCATGATTTTCTAAATTAAAATTAAAGTTAATGGATAAACTATAACAAAATTTTGGAAAACTGTTAATTTAATCTTTTAATCTGAATTAGTAATAATTTTTAATATTTACTATTTTCTAACTTTCTTTGGCAAGGCAAATACAGTTGACTCCTCAATGCCGTCCATATCGCTGACCTTGATTGGGCTTTTTGATAATTTTTGAATAGATGTTATAACTTCTTGAACCAAAATTTCTGGAGCCGAAGCACCTGCGGTAAGTCCAATATTTTCTACTTTATGAAGCCAATTACAATCAATATCGCTGGCAGAGTTAATGAGGTAGGATTTAAGGCCGCATTCCTCACCTAAATCACGCAATCTGTTGGAATTTGAACTATTTTGCGCACCAATAACTAGCAAAATATCAACCATTTTTGATAAAGATCTAACCGCATCTTGACGATTTTGTGTAGCATAGCAAATATCTTTTGTGGCTAGACCGCGCTGCAATTGTGGAAAACGATCTTCTAAAATATCGACTATCTTCTTAGTGTCATCAACACTAAGAGTTGTTTGCGTGACATAAGCAATTTTATCAGGATTTTTTATTTCAACATTTTTTGCATCATGCTCATTAGTGACCAAAATTACATCTTTTTTTACTTTGCCGCTAGTGCCCTCAACTTCAGGATGACCTTTGTGACCAATTAATATAATTTCAAAATCTTGCTCTTCATATTTTTTAGCTTCGCGATGCACCTTGCTCACCAAAGGACAAGTTGCGTCAATGACATCGAGATTTTTTATGCTAGCATCTTCTTCGACTTGATCTGAGACACCATGAGCTGAAAAAACAGTGATAGCTCCTTGTGGTATTTGATCAACCTCATCAACAAAAATGGCACCTTTTTTTCTTAAAGACTCAACAACAAATTTATTGTGAACAATTTCGTGGCGCACATATACTGGGGAACCGAATTTTTCTAAAGTTTTTTCTACAGTCTCGATTGCTCGCGTAACTCCAGCACAAAATCCGCGAGGCTTAGCAAGAATTATATTCATTGGGTGCGCAATTTTGCTTGATGTTTTTGCTCTAAGATATTGGTAATTTTATTAAAGATATTGTCAATCTCATCGCCTTTGAGAGTTTTTTCTAAAGACTGAATCTTAACTCTAAGTGCCACTGACTTTTTATTCTGCTCGATATTTTGGCCACGATAAATATCAAACAATATTACATCTTTTATTATTTCCTTATCAGCCTTATAAATATCATTAATTAAATTTCCTATCTTGGCTTCTTCTTCTATTATAAAAGCAAAATCTCGCTCAACAGCCTGAAAATCAGAAACTATATACGGCTTAGATAGTTTGTTTTTAGGAATTGGCAAATTATCAATGAATATTTCAAAGGCGCTGACTTTGGTTTTGATAGAAAATTTTTGTAAAATTAGCGGATGAATCTCGCCAAAATAACCAATTATATTTTTACCTAATTTTATCGCAGAAAAGCGATATGGATGATAATATTTTAAAGGGTTGGAGCTATCTAATTGTAAATTATCAGTTTTTAACCCCCACAAACTAATGAGATCAAAAATATCTTTCTTCGCATCAAAAACATCAAAATCTCTATTATCTTTGTAGTGGCTATCTGGCTTATTTTTCCCAACTCTAATACCAGATATCATATTTTTTTGATCTATAGCACTATCAATAAAGACATTGCCTGCTTCAAATAAGGAGAGATTAGATATATTGCGTAAATTATTATTTTTATATGATTTTAAAAGGCCCAATAGCAAGTTGGGGCGTAAATAATCCATTTCTTGCGAAATTGGATTAGCAATAAAAAAATCATTATTTATTTCAGCAAAATTTCTGGCTAGTTTAGAATCAATGAATGTCCAGCTAATTGTCTCAACAAAGCCTTTTGATACCAAATTAATTTTAGCTTGTTTTGTAATATCAATATTGGTTTTTGGTGTAGTTGAAGCAATAAATGGCTGATTTTCAATTTTATCATAGCCATAAATTCTAATAATTTCTTCTACTATATCTTGATAGCAAGTAATATCATAGCGCCAAGATGGAACTTGTATCTCAATGGATAAAGCATCTTGATTTATGATGGCAAAGCCAAGATTCTGCAGAATATTAATTGCATTTTCTAATGAAATTTCAATGCCAATAATTTTAGAAAAATTAGCAATTTCAAAATTAATTATTTTTTTCTCATAATTATGAGAATTAGTTATTATATTACTAACCTTGCCACCGCAAATTTTGACAATTAAATCAATTGCCATTTTGATAGCTAATTGCTGCGTATCAACATCAACACCTCTTTCAAAACGATAGCGCGAATCAGATAGAATACCAAACTTGCGACCAGATCTAGCAATTGATGACGAGTTAAAACAAGCTGCCTCAAGAATGATATGATTTGTTTCAATGTCACAAGATGAATTTTGGCCACCAATAATACCAGCTAAGGCTATATTTTTTGAATCATCAGCTATCATTAATGATTTATCATCAAGCTCTATTTCTTGCTGTTTTAGGCTGTTAAATTTTTCACCATTTTGTGCTAATTTAACTTGCAGATTTCCTTCTATCTTACTGGCATCATAAGCGTGCATTGGCTGATTTAAGCACATCATAACATAATTTGTGATATCGACTACTGCAGAGATTGAATTGATGCCAACAGCTTCAAGTCTATTTTTAAGCCACGCTGGGGATTGACAATTTTTAATATCTCTTATTGCGCAAAAAGATATTGCGGAGCATAAATCTGGTTCTGGGTTTTTAATTTCCACAGAAAAATCATGATCCTGCTTTATATTAGCGATATCGGGATATTTAAGAGTTGCGATGCCAGCTGCCGCTAGATCTCTTGCAATACCATAAACACCCAAGCAATCTCCGCGATTGGGGGTGACATTAATTTCTATTATGGCATCATTAAGACCGTAAATCTTAGAAATTTCTGATCCTATTTGCCATTTATCATCAATTTCAATAATTCCATCGCCATCTTCACCCAAATTAAGCTCGGCTGCCGAACATAACATGCCGCTACTTTCTACTCCAGCAATTTTAGCTTTTTTGATTATCATACCATTACTTGGTATAACAGAACCAATCTTGGCAAAGGCAACTTTTATGCCAGCTCTAGCATTCTTAGCGCCACAAATAATTTGTAGCGGCTCTTTTTGTAATGAAGTTTGAACTTGACATATTTTAAGTTTGTTAGAATTTTCAAGTCCAGTGGCAGATATTATTTGGGCTACTGAGAAATCAGCATATTTTTTAGCTTTATCCTCTAACTCCTCAACTTCTAAACCGATCTTGGTAAGTGCTGCGCAAATTTCGTTAATATCTGCAGAGATATCTAAATAATCCTTGAGCCAAGAAAGTGTGAATTTCATTTTTGTGCATTTAAACTAATGGCGATGTCGTCGCTAGCTTTTTTATTGAGTATTGATGCTTCTTTATCACTAATATCGTCGGCAATAACCTCGGCAAATCTATTGATAGAACCTTCTATTAAATCGGCCTTAAACTCTCTAATTGACTTTTCTTCCTCCATTTTAATACGACTAAGTGCAGCTTTTGTTTTTTTAGATATCTCTTCTTCAACTTGATCTTTGGTATCTTTAATTATTTTTTGCGCCTCATTTTGAGCGTCAATCACAAGTTGCTTGGAGTAGGACTTAGTTTCTTCAAGATATTCTTCGGCTTCTTTTAATAAATTATTAGCTTTTTGTCGAGCTTGTTTAGCTGAGTTTATATTGTCAGCTATTTGCTGTGAATTATAATCAATAATCTTTAAAATATGTGGCCTAACATATTTCAATAAAATTCCTAAAAAAGTAAAAAAGGCAATAGCAAGCCATAGTTTTTCGTTCATAGATTAGCTAAAAATTTTTGTTTTAATTGACTTAATAAAATCAGAAACAATTTGTTCTTTTTTTTGTTCCGAGTGGGTTGCAAAGTCTATAATTTCTTGTCTTGAGCTATTGGACATAATCTCAATTTTTTGCTTCAGATCATTTAAGGCTTTTTGTCTGTAGGATATTGACCATTTTTCAGTCTCATCAAGCTTATTTTTATATGCTATATTTGATTGATTTTTTAAGGATTCCGTCTGCTCTTTAAGTCTTTTTATTTCTTGCTCTAGCTTAAAAGCTTGATTGGTTTCTGTTGAAATTAGGCGACTTCTATTTGAGGTAATGGCTTTTATTCTTGGTATGATTAATTTGCTAGCGTAAATATATAAAAAAGCAAAGCAAACAGCAAACCAAAATATTTGAGAACTGTAAGTGGCTAGATCTAATTGAGGCATTTTATTTGATATATAGTGATATTGCGCCATTTTTTAACTTTAAAATGGCAAATATTAAATAGGGTTTAAATTTTATCTTCTAGATAAATTAAACTAAAAACTAATATTTAGCCATTAACCCGCCTTAAAAAGAAGGGTTAATGGCTATAATCTCACTAACCAAATAAGATTAAGAAAGCTACCAATACAGCAAAAATACCCATGGCTTCAGCTAAACCAGCTGCGACATAAATGTATTTTTCTATTTTTGGTGCCGCTGATGGATTGCGAGCGATTGAGTTAAAAAATGAACCAAAAATATTGCCGATAGCTAAAGCTGCGCCTGCCATGCCTAAGGCGCAAAGTCCAACGCCGATATATTTTATAGCTTCATAATTATTTACTACTTCTTGAGTCACTTCTTGCATTTTAATATATATTAAATTGATTACCTGCCATTAACCCATTGATCGGGAGCCAAAATTATTAAGTTTTGGCATATTAGCTCGACAAGATTAAGCTAAATTTCTTTTTAAATTTATATATAATAACGATAATATGTAATTCTTTAAGATCTTAAAAAAATATCCTAGTGCGACTTGATAACCTCGCCAATATAAGCGCAAACTAATATCGCAAAGATATATGATTGTAAAACTGCAACGAATATTTCAAATCCTGTCATTATCACACTAAAGGCAAATGGCAAAATACCTACTAAGCCAAGTGAGATTATAAATCCAGCGACAACTTTAAGTAAAACATGCCCGGCTACCATATTGGCAAAAAGACGAACTGATAATGTAATTGGCCTCACCAAAAATGAGAAGAATTCAATAAGAAAAATCACCGGCGCCATCCATAAAGGAACGCCACTTGGTAAAAACATTTTAAAAAACCCTAACAAGCCTTTGCGATAAATAGCAAAAGATGTTACCACCGCAAAAGATAGAAGAGCTAAAGATAGAGTTACTGCAATTTGGCTTGTTGCTGTGAAGCTATAAGGCGTCATGCCAAGCAAATTGCAAAGCAGGATAAAGGAGAATAGACTAAATATTAAAGGGAAAAATTTTATACCATCATCACCAATAGTGCTTTTTATCATGTTAAGAACAAAATTGTAAATCGACTCCGCAATAACTTGTAATCTTGATGGAATGATCGATTTATTGCGAGTTGCAAAAACCATGAATAAGACAATGGCAAAAGTGGCCAATACCATATAAAGAGAGGAATTGGTAAAGCTTAAATCAACATTGCCAACTTTTATATCTAATAATTTTTTTACTGTAAATTGCGCAAGTGGATCGCCACTAGCAGCGCTAAAAGAATTACCTAAAAACCAAGTTATATCGAAAAAATTCATTTATTAATTTAATTTGAAGAAAAAAATTGCAAATAGATTTACAGCCCGACATAAAGTAGGATTGATTGTAAAACTTACTTTTAAAGCCTTAAATGTCAACACGACCTATTAAAAAAAATCTATTATTTATAGCGTTCATAACAAAAATTTATATATTGGTTTTTTTTGCCACAAATGCTTATGGTAAAAGCTATGCAGAATATAGTCTGCAATATAAAGAATCTGAATTAATAGAGGAATTCCATGATTGGATTTTGTTAAAAAATAATCGCGGCGATCAAGAAATATGCTATCTTCTGTCAACCCCAATATCAGCCCAAAAAACCACTTACTTTCGCGATAAATCATTTTTTATTGTGACTCATAGTGCTCAAAATGTTAATGAAATCAGCACTTCTTCTGGCTTTTATTATAAAGAAAATAGCAATGTTGAGATATCATTTGGCTCAAAAAAATTCTACCTTTTTCCCTATCGTAATCTAGCTTGGGCTAATAATGGCAATAGTGATATAGATATTATTAAGGAAATGAAAAAGAAAGATCAGTTCTTTGTAATTGGAGTTAGTAAGGATCAAGAATTGGTGATAGATATATATTCATTGGTGGGATTTAATCAAGCTTATAGCAAAATGAATGAAGAATGTAAAAATATCAGCAACAAGAACCTGCTCAAAAATATAAAAAAATCATGATATCTTTATTAGAAAATTTTAAGGCCGCATTGCCAACATTATTTGTGATATTTTGCATTGTTTTATGTACTGTCTTGATAACTAGAGCTATTCTGATGTTTTTGCTTTACAAGGCTTACAAAAAATATCAAAAATTTAAGCAAGCTTTTCCAAAAAAGTTTAAAAAATTTAGCAAAAAAGATGAAGAATTATATCTGAAAAAAGATGATGGAAAATCAAGGCAAAGTCAGGGGCAGACTTATCAAATCATGGAGTCGCAAGAACAAGAAAATAGTCAAGAAAATGATATGCAAATAGTCGATGTTGTTAAGCCTATTGGTTTTTTTACATCAATGATCTTAGGGCAAAAACTAACCTACCTTATTCAATCGGCGCAAATAATCAATAAAAGAGGTCATAAAGGTTTTTGGGTTAGCATGGTGGAGGCTCAAGAAAAAGTTGCTGGAAGGCAGCATGGTCGAGGCAGGTAAATATCATGAAACCCAATCTTTACGATGCTTTTAATCAAATCTAGTTTTGGGATAATTTTATACCAATTCCATAAATTAATTACTTATTTACAAAATAGTTTTATTTTTAGATTTAATTTTAAATCGCTGTAATATCCAGATATTTCAAGATTTAAAATTAAAAAATAAAAATAACAAAGATGCAGTAAATGAGTATTTAATTTATGGCAAATGGTATTAG
>JGI20156J14371_10001381_pt1 | contig 19936 bp, 17 predicted proteins | sample COG_06_FD_14371 | JGI IMG/M metagenome (IMG submission 14371)
AATTCCCAATCCCAAAATCACCTGGCAATGATGTGACATGGAGTAAGACTCCCGAACTACGAGAATCTAACCAACTTGGTAAATGCCTAAGGGAACTCACAGATTACGCAATTAGACATAATCCATATTGTGCGAAATATGTCATACTGCTATAATGTCTACAGGGATGTATTAGTTGGAGAAACCCCATCTCTTTGTAAATGGATAATAAACGACAAACGCACGTCCAATAATTTCGTTTTCAGGTACAAATCCCCAAGCACGACCATCTAAACTATCAGTTGAATTATCTCCCATCATAAAATATCCATTAAATCCAGTAGGGTTTGTTACATCGTCTTTTTGGGGGACAGTAATAACTTCGCGGTTCGAAAGTAAGCCTTCTGATCGGTAACCAGGATAATTCATCGGGTTCTTGGCATTGGGATCATTTGATAAACTTTCTGCACGTTTTCGATTTTCATCAAAAGCAACTTTTCCTGAAATTGGTTTCTCATTACGGTAAAGAACTCCGGGTACTCCTTTACGAACATCCGTTCCGTTTGTGAAGATTGAGTCAGGAACTTTCATCTCTAAACGATCACCGGGTTCTCCAATTAAGCGTTTAATATAATATTTATCTTCCCCAATAAAATTTCGGACCGGTGTACCAATCTTTCTGTTAAATTCATCAATTGAACCGGTGCGGAAAACGGCTGGATCTCCCGATTTAGGCGTAATAAAATTATAAGACATTCGATCCACGAATAAGGCATCTCCCAATAAAATATCAAACGCGATTGCTATATCTCCTTTTTGATAATTCTGATTAGATAATTTTAGTCTATTCCCGGTAAACCCTTGGTCTTGGCTTACGATCAAAGGGAGGTCACGTAAACTCTCAATCCCCGCGAATTTTTTTGCGATCAAGGTATCAAAATCGAATTCAGCAGGAACTTGGAGTGTATGTTCTTTTCCTCCCACTTCAAAAACATATTCTTTAACCGTATTGGGAAATAGAAAGAATCGACCATTCGGAAAAGTGGCTTCGGCAAATCGAAAACTTCCGCCATTTTGCAAAACCAAATATAAATTTCCTGCACTTTCAACATTTAATCGATAATGCGATGCCCCCAAGAGGACTTTATCTATACTTCTTTCCAATAAGCTAGGAACCTCATTTTCCTCTTCATATAAGTTGGGCTGCATGCCAAAAAAGGAAGGATACATTGAATTAGTGGGAATAATGAAAGGCTGTAAAAAAAAGCTTCTGATTCCAATCACCACAATGGCCGCCACCATAAGCATCTCCACATTTTCAACCCACCCTTTCTTGTGATAGTAGAGTCCACCAGATTCTTTTAATTCAATGTCTACTTTTTCTGCTTTTTCTTCGAGTTCGTCTATATAAATTGTCTTATTTCCCAAAACATTTTTTAACTCACTAGTTGCAGACTCTAATCTTGTAACTTGATCAATGCTCAATATATCCCTTCTGTAGTCTAGGGCTTTTTGCCCAAGGCGTAGAATTTCTTTCGCTCCCTTTTTCTGAGATCTTTTCGCTTTTATTTTCTCGGTCATAAATAATTGATCAGGTTGAGCTTTTCAAAATTTGCACGAATGCTTCCTGAGGAATGTTCACATTACCAATCTGTTTCATTCGCTTCTTTCCTTCTTTTTGTTTTTCTAACAATTTTCTTTTACGAGAGATATCCCCACCGTAACATTTGGCCGTAACATCTTTACGCATTGCACTGATAGTCTCGCGGGCAATAAATTTCCCTCCCACCGATGCTTGCAGGGCGATCTTAAATAATTGTCGAGGCAGGATATCCTTTAATTTAGAACATAGCACCCTACCCCGGTTCTCGGCCTTATCCTTGTGTACAATAGTTGAAAAAGCATCTACTGGTTCGGCGTTTACAAGAATTTCCATTCGTACAAGAGAGGATTCAACATAATCCGCCATATCATAGTCCATAGAACCATAGCCATGGGTAACACTTTTTAACCGATCATTAAAATCAACCAAAATTTCATTTAAAGGGAGGTTACAAGTCATCATTACTCGAGTCTCATCGATTGTTTCAGTATCACTACAAGATCCTCTTTTTTCTGTCACAAGAGTGAGCAAGTCACCAATACAATGATTCGGTGCGTGAATTCGAGCAAGAATTGTGGGTTCTTCGATTTTAAGAATCTCTGTAATATCAGGGAGATCTAACGGATTATCGACCTCGATCACCCCTCCTACTGTTAAATGCACCCGATACACAACACTTGGATATGTTGATATTAAATCAATATCATATTCTCGGCGCAGGCGTTCCTGAATAATCTCCATATGGAGAAGCCCCAAGAAACCACATCGAAATCCAAACCCGAGAGCAACTGAAGTCTCGGATTGAAAGGTAAATGCCGCATCATTTAACCGAAGCTTACCCACGCTTTTTTTTAGCTTTTCATAGTCTGAGGTATCTAAAGGGTAAAGACCGCTAAAAACCATAGGGCGAACTTCTTTATATCCTGGTAACATTTCCTTGGCTGGAGTATCCGCAAGAGTAAGAGTATCACCAATTTTGATTTCGGTGACATCTCGAATGCCGGTTACAATATAGCCCACCTCTCCCACATTTAAACTTTTCATGGGGACAGGCTGAGGACAAAATTTGCCCACTTCTTTAATTGGAGTTTTCCTATCCTCGCTCATTAATAACAAATTTGCATTTTTGTTAAAACAACCAGAGAAGACTCGTATGTAACAAATTACCCCCTTAAAAGAATCAAATTGATTATCAAAAACAAGAGCACGAGGCTGTTGATAGTCCGTCCACCTTGGTGCAGGCAAACGTTCGACCACAGCTTCCAGGATTTCCTCTACCCCTATTCCTGACTTTCCGCTTGCTAAGATTGCTTCTTCTGCGGGAATAGCCAAAATATCTTCAATTTGTTTGGATACTCGATCTACATCTGCACTGGGCAAATCAACTTTATTAATTACTGGAATAATGGTAAGCCCCTGAGCCTCTGCAAGTTGAGCATTTGCCAATGTTTGTGCCTCCACTCCCTGTGAGGCATCGACTAATAACAAAGCCCCCTCACAAGCAGCCAAGCTACGAGATACTTCATAAGAAAAATCAACATGCCCAGGAGTATCGATAAGATTAAAAAGATATTCCTCTCCGTCTTTATACTGATAATTCATAGAAACGGGATGACACTTGATGGTAATACCACGTTCTCGCTCCAAATCCATTGAATCCAACAGCTGATCTTTCATTTCTCGAGCCATTACCGTTTGGGTACTCTCAAGTAGCCTATCAGACAAGGTTGTCTTGCCATGATCGACGTGCGCTATAATACAAAAATTACGAATCCTTTGAGTTTCCACCATTAAAAAGTTGACCACAGAAAAAATCCTGTGGAGAAAGAACATGTGTAAAAGACGGGAATCATCCTTTCTCACATATTTATTTCAAATGGACAAGAAACTACTTCACGGAGCACACACTGCTTTAATCACACCAATGAAAGATGGCTCGGTATCTTATACTGACCTCGAACGCCTAGTAAACGCACAGTTATCTTCAGGGATATCAGGGCTCGTGCCCTGCGGTACGACGGGAGAATCCCCTACTCTATCCGAAGAAGAACACCTACAGGTAATAAAAAATACTGTAGAAATTGTGGATGGAAAAATTCCGGTAATTGCGGGAACGGGAGCAAATTCGACACAAGAAGCACTCGAATTAACGCAAAAAGCAGACCAAGCTGGTGCAGATGCATTTTTATTAGTTGCCCCATATTATAATAAACCAAGCCAGGAAGGATTAATTGCTCATTTCAGTGCATTGGCAGAATCTACTGAAAAGCCAATCATACTCTACTCCATCCCTTCTCGTTGCGGGATCGAAATTTCAACTAATACTATTGCCAGATTATATGAAAAATACCCGAATGTCTGTGCATTGAAGGAAGCGGGTGGGCGCTCCTCGAAAGTTTCTGAAAGCGTGGGATCACTCGATTCCAATTTCGTCGTCCTTTCTGGGGATGATGGGCTTACTCTTCCGTTTATGGCATGCGGTGCAAAAGGAGTAATTAGTGTGGCCTCTAATATTATTCCCAATGAGGTATCTCAATTAGTAGAACTTGCAATCAAAGATAATTATAAACAAGCTCGGGAAATTCATGCAAAAAACTATTCATTCTTTTGCGATATTTTTATGGAACCCAATCCAGTCCCCATTAAAACTCTTCTACAATTAAAAGGTATTATCCAATCCGCTGAAGCTAGGTTACCACTCACCCCTCCCACCGCCAGTAATTTTGAATTATTAAAAGAAATTGCTCACAATCTAGAATTGAAAATCTAATTACAATGAGTTTAAAAATATTATTAAGTGGAGCAAAGGGGAGAATGGGGAGTGCGATTCAGTCAATTTCTTCTGATCATGGTTGTACGGTTAGCTATCCCATTGATTTAGGAGATAAACCAGAAGATGGAATTGAGCATTGTGATGTTGTGATTGATTTCTCCCTTCGCGATGCAACGCTCTCACTCGCACAGTTAGCAAAAGAGCATAACAAACCCATGGTTATTGGGACAACTGGTCATAGTAAAGAGGATCGTCATGCAATTGAACAGTTATCTCATTTTATCCCAATGGTCTGGGCTGGGAACTTTTCCACGGGGGTAAACCTTCTATTTTTCTTAACTCAACAAGCGGCAAAAGTATTAGATTTAAACTCAGGATTCGATCCTGAGGTGATTGAAATGCACCATCGTCTAAAAAAAGACGCACCGAGTGGTACCGCAGATCGACTTTTAGAAATTCTTAAAGAATCAAGGAATGCAAGCGATAAGGATGTATCTCATGGACGAGAAGGTATGCCAGGTGAGCGAAAGGTGAATGAAATTGGGTCTCATGCATTACGGGGAGGAGACATCGTGGGCGAGCATACGGTAATGTTTGCAGGTATGGGCGAGCGAATTGAGCTTACCCATCGAGCAACCGACCGAGTCATTTTTGCCGCAGGTGCATTAAAAGCTGCAAAATGGGTTGTGAATCAACCCGCAAATCTTTATTCCATGCAGGATGTCCTTGGACTTACTGCTTAAAAATTACCCCCTATGATCGCATTTATTAAAGGAGAATTAATTGAGTGCCAGTTAAATATGGCCGTTATTCAAGTTGGAGGAATTGGATACCAAGTTAATATCCCTCTTACCACATCGGAAAAACTTCCCCCCTTGGGTAAGGAAATCAAACTGTATACTCAGGCAACTTACCGGGAAGACTCACAAACACTCTATGGTTTCATGGACCGCGAATCCCGGGATTTTTTCCGAATGATCGTAGATAAAGTTTCCGGAATCGGGCCAAGAATCGCCTTAAATTTACTGGGATCACTTTCCTTACCAATGTTAAAAACTTCAATTGCAAGTGGAGATATTGGCATGCTTTCAAAAGCCCAAGGCCTCGGGAAAAAAACTGCGGAACGAATCGTTGTTGAATTAAAAGACAAAGTGTTGCCTAAAGGAGTCATAACACAAGCCCCTGTACCAACAACTGGTGGCAGTAGTGAAAGCATCTCAACTGAAACGGTTGAGGGGGTAGGGTTTGGCTCTTATCACGATGCGGTATCCGCACTACTGACTCTAGGTTATAAAGCGACGGACGCAGATCAAGCTATTCGAAAGGCGTCCGATGATATTGGTAAAAATGCATCAACAGAGGAACTCATTCGAAAAGCATTGGGGCGATAATTAAATCCAATTATATATTTTTGGAAATATAGCCCTGAAGGTAATTAACTCCAAGGCTGATTGCCTTGGACATAGGCTCCTTTATCGCTAAGTAGTAACAGATGGAACTGGCTAAGCGGCAACCGGTCCCCCTGACCTCTGTGCCAGTCGGTATTCTATCATGCACCATAGTACTCCTCTCTCCATTGGAAGACAGGAAAATGTCTTCACATCGGGGACCATCAAGGTGCCCTCCCTTTAAAAGAACTGCATTCGCTCCCGACTTTATCAATTGATCTGCCAGTGTAGCATATTGATCATGATTAGTATAATTTTCTTCTGTAAAAAATTTAGCTTCAAATAAATTCGGAGTGACCAAGGAAACATTCGGAAATAATAAATCTCGTAAACTCTTTGCAGCGGAATCAGAAATTAATGAATAACCGGAAGAACTTTTAATAACAGGATCCAGTATAATAGATGTGGATTCTATTTTTTTTAAATAACTGGCAACAACCTCAACCGATTCATGATTGGGGATCATACCAATCTTAACTGCATCTATTTTTTGTTCGTCAATTGAGTCTAATTGATTCGCTAATATTGAAGGTGGAATTGCATGAGAATGAAACAGTCCATTATTTCCCTGTGCAGTCACCGCGGTGATGATCGGCAGGCACCTACCTCCTAAATATGATATGGTTTCAATATCTGCCGATACCCCTGCCCCTCCAGAGCTATCAGTTCCACCTATGACTAATAAGTTAGGCATTAAGCAAATGGAAATCCATCGGCTTCCCACTTTAAAATTCCACCGGATAAATTATGTAGCTTTTTATAACCTTTTTCTTGCAGTACCTCACAAGCCATTCGACTCCGAACTCCCGCCTTGCAATAAATTACAATATTGTCGTCGCGAGAAATTTCACTTGGTAATTCAGGACCAGAAGAAGAAGAGGAGAATTCTCCTAATGGAATATGAATAGAGGGAGCTATCATCGCCACTTCGCGTTCCCAATCTTCTCGTACATCTAAAACAAATAAATCTTCTTGTTTTTCAATCATCTCGGAAAATACTTTAGGTTCAATCTCGGTAATCATTGGATCAGTTTTAATTTTGGAGTGGGTCGGACACGGGGTAACCTGGTCTGATAATTGGTATATTTCACGACTTTTTTGAATTGGATTTACTGTAACAATCTGACTCTTTTGGTTCAACGCATCATAAAGCAAAACTTTGCCGTTTAAAACCTCCCCTACCCCAGTGATCACCTTGATTGCTTCCAACGCTTGAAAATTACCAATTATACCGGGTAGAACACCAAGAACACCAATCTCAGAACAACTAGGAAGTGCATTTCCACTAGGTGGATGGGGAAATAGACAACGATAAGTCGGTCCATTTTGTAAATTAAAAACACTTACCTGACCATTAAACTGATTGATCGCTCCATAAATTAAAACCTTATCAAAAAGTACACAGGCGTCATTGATCAAATAGCGTGAATCAAAGTTATCTGTTCCATCGATAACGATATCAAAGTTATCGAGCAAGGTCTTCGCATTTGAGGCATTAAATCGAACCGCAAAGCTACTTATCTTAATATATGGATTTAACTGTTTGAGTTTAGTAGATGCTACTTCGACTTTTAATTTCCCAATATCTTCGTGAGAATATAAAACCTGTCTTTGTAAATTTGAAAATTCAACGATATCTTCATCCACAATTCCGATCTCTCCAACTCCTGCAGCAGTTAAATATTGCAAAACGGGACACCCAAGGCCGCCAGCACCAATAACTAAAACCGATGCCCTCTTCAGAAGATCTTGCCCTTTACTGCCAAAACCAGGCAAAGAAAAATGTCTCTGATATTGCCTTTTCTCATCCGTTGAAAATTCCATATTGTCCACTAAATCGATATTTTCAAATACACTTAAGAAGCGAGTATTGCATTTTCTGTAGACTGTTCAAATGAAAGCTTTTTTGCTGAATGAACTTCACCCTGACACTGATAGGAAGAATCCCAATCTTTCCAAACTGGTTGATATCCACGAGAACGTAACATTGCAGCGATTTCTGGGGGAGTTCTTTCGTCTGAGATTGAAAATTGTTCGAGCGACTCAACATTCCCTGCATAACCACCAGGATTCGTTTTAGAACCTGCACTCATTGTAGTGACCCCCAAAGGCAATAAGTTTTCCCTCAAGGCGGGACTCTCCCGTGTGGATAAACTTAATTCAAGTTCGTGGTTAAATATTCTAAAAGCACACAGTAATTGAACTAAGTCTCGATCTTTTAAATCGACTGCGGGTTGAAGTTCCCCTTCAAAGGGGCGGATACGGGGAAATGACATTGAAAATGAAGTCTGCCAATATTTTTTTTCTAAATAATCTAAATGCATTCCGGCAAAAAAAGAATCTGTTCTCCAGTCGTCGGTCAGTCCATAAAGACAACCCAACCCAATCTTATTAATTCCAGTCCGACCAAGACGATCCGGTGTGTTTAACCTCCAATCAAAATTTCTCTTCTTTCCCTTTATGTGGTGCTTGGAATAACTCTTTTTTTCATAGGTTTCCTGATAAACTAAAACCGCGTGCAAACCAGCACTAATCAAATAACTATATTCATCACTCTTGAGAGGCTGAACCTCCATTGAAACATTTGAAAAGTACTCATTGAGGACGCTAATTGAATCATACAGATAATCCACACCCACCTTTTGTGAGGATTCTCCTGTAACCAATAAAACATGGTCAAATTGGAGCTTTCTTAATATTCCTATCTCACGAAGAATCTCAGCGGGAGACAGTGTTTTACGGGCGATATCATTCCCCATACTAAAACCGCAATAATCACAAACATTATTACATTCGTTTGATAGATAAATAGGAGCAAACAAGCGGATCGCTTTTCCAAACCTCTGCATTGTCAACCGATTGGCTAGCTGGGCCATATCCTCGAGGTATTCCTTATTTGCTAATGGAGAAAGCAATGCAGCAAGATCATCCATTCCTCCTTCTCCCGCTCCCTCAAGAGCCCTTTCGATATTTTTACTATTAGTAGAATTAATTTTTGCTGAAACTTCAGCCCAATTCATTTTTTCAAATTGATCAGAAAAAGAATCCATACCAATAATCAGGAAAGAAAACTAGTTAATGGAGAAGTGGCGATCGCTTTATTCCTCACCTTACCCATACCGGCTAAATGTGCCATCCTACCTGCTTGAACTGATTTACTGAATGCAGTAGCCATTGCAACTGGATCACGAGCCACTGCTATGGCAGTGTTTACAAGAACGGCACTTGCTCCCATTTCCATTGCTTCGGCGGCTTGCGAGGGAGCACCAATTCCCGCATCTACCACGACGGGAACGGATGACTGTTCGATTATGATTCGTAGAAACTCTCGGGTCTCAAGGCCCTGATTACTTCCAATAGGTGAACCAAGCGGCATAACGGCAGCAGCACCTGCATCTTCGAGTTTTTTACACAAAACTGGATCCGCATGACAATATGGTAGGACAATAAAACCTTCACTTGCCAACTCTTTGGTCGCCTCAAGAGTGGCGATAGGATCAGGCATTAAATATTTTGGATCCGGATGAATTTCTAACTTCAACCAGTTTGTCTGAAGTGCCTCTCTCGCCATTTGGGCAACAAAGATAGCTTCTTTTGCATCTCGAACACCAGAAGTATTTGGTAAAATCTTGGTGAATTTTGAATCGATAAAATCAAGAATCGAATCTTCTTTCGCTTTTGGGTTAGCCCTTTTCATCGCAACGGTAACCATCTGTGAACCACTTGCAGAGAGTGATTGGCCGAGCAATTCACCCGATTCAAATTTCCCCGTTCCCACGAACAAGCGAGATTCGAACTCGAAATTACCTAATGGTAAGCTATCATTTTTTTCACTCATGCTACTGCTCGTTCTACTGAGTTTAATTGACTAATAAAGTCAGGAACAAAAGATGCATACTCTCCCTCTCCTGATAATGCGGAACATAACGCAATTCCTGCTAAGTCAAAGTGAGAAACTAAGTCACAGTCTCTTAATTCAATACCACCAATCATAAAAACGGGTATACCTGATAGAACTTTCATGATTTCTAAAATAATTTTTTCCGATAAAATGGGGTCCAAATCATGTTTTGTTTTTGATTTTCGATAAGGTCCCAAGCCAACATAATTACTGACTCCTTCTTCACTGACTTGGATTGCATCATTAAGATTATGTACAGTGGAGCCAATAATTGCATCTTCTCCGAGTAATTTCCTGGCATCTAATGCCGAGCAATCACCAGAACCCAAGTGGACTCCAGAGATAGCTGAAATACGAGCGATCTCGACAAAATCATTTATGATTAAAACAACGCCGCTTTGTTCGGCATAATGATAAGCTTTTTCAACCTGTAAAAGTGTTTCGCGTTGATCCAATAACTTCGTTCTTATCTGAATAAATCTTGCTCCCCTACTAATCAAAATGTCAACTTGCTCATGATGGGCTAATGCACTCGAATCAGTTGTTATACAAATTAATGGCCCGAATTGATTCATCAGGAAAAAACTAGCTCAGGTTTGAATCGAGGCATTTTCTTGAGTTTGCAGTCTGTTATTCAACAGGAATTCAATATCCATCTTGAGGAATTCGTTTAAAGAATGAAGCGGGTCGCGACTGCCCCACACTGAACCAAGAAGTGCAACTCCATAAAATCCGATATCCGCAAGTTTTTTTATTTTCTTTCTCCTGATTCCACCCAGTGCGTATATTTTGGGCACCTTTACTAACTCATTTAACTTACCCGAATTAAAAAAAGCGAATATCTCGCTCAAAGATATTTTGGGAGTGTATCCTTTTTTCGAAATTGAATGATACACGGGGCCAAAAAAAGCGTAGTCCACGGAACTTTCCAGGTTTTTTAATTCACTTATTTGGTGAAGGGAACGACTGCGACTTCCTTCAACATCAAGTAATGATTCAGTAGATCTATGATGATACCCAGCAAGTGGAAAATCATTCAGCAAACTGGGACAACGATGGACCACAATCTTTGGTAAATGTTGATCGGGAACTTGATCAAGGAATTCGGATAACTCGTCAGCAGTCCAATCGGGCTTTCTTAAATGATATCTCATTAAGCCCGCATCGAAAAACCTAGATAACAACTCAATTTCCCCAGACTTCTGAGAAGAAGGAGAAATTAAAATGATGCTAGGCAAATCACTCATCCGCCTTGCGTCGCTTGTATAAGAATTAAACGATCGCCATCCGATAATTTTTTGCCCCCGATTTCACCTTCGGGCACGACGACTTCATTTAAAGCAATCGCCCACCCCGAAAGATCAACCATATCTATTTGCAAAAGAAAAGATTTTAACGATAGTCCAAAATCTATTTTCTTGGGCTCATCATTTACAAAAACAGTCACTTTTTATTTTCAGGTAAGTATATCTCGGCACCAGAAGAAAGAAATTCTTTAGACTTCTCCTCCATTCCTTTTATAACTGCGGACTCATCGCTATCATACCCATTTTCCCGCGCATATTCTCGGACATCCTCGCTAATTTTCATCGAACAAAAATGAGGTCCACACATCGAACAAAAATGAGCTGTCTTGGCATTTTCCTGAGGCAATGTCTGGTCATGAAATTCTAGGGCTTTTTCCGGATCAAGAGATAGATTAAATTGATCCTTCCAACGAAATTCAAACCGTGCCTTGGACAAAGCGTTGTCTCGAAACTGAGCCGCAGGATGACCTTTAGCTAAATCGGCCGCATGGGCAGCTAGTTTATAAGTAATCACACCTTCTCTAACATCTTCTCTATCTGGTAAACCTAAGTGTTCCTTCGGGGTTACATAACAAAGCATTGCACACCCATACCACCCAATCATTGCGGCTCCAATACCACTTGTAATATGGTCATACCCAGGTGCAATATCAGTAGTCAAAGGTCCTAATGTATAGAAAGGTGCTTCATGACACCAATCTAATTGTTTTTCCATATTTTCCTGAATCATGTGCATCGGCACATGCCCTGGACCTTCATTCATGACTTGGACTCCATGATCCCACGCTCGTGTTGTTAATTCGCCCTGGGTTTTCAATTCTGCGAATTGAGCTTCGTCATTTGCATCTGCAATAGAACCTGGGCGAAGACCATCGCCGATCGAAAATGAGACATCATAGGCTGCCATTATTTCACAGATCTCGTCCCATTTCTCGTATAAAAAGTTTTCTTTGTGATGAGACAAGCACCACTTGGCCATAATTGAACCACCGCGACTCACAATTCCAGTCATACGACGACTCGTCATTGGCACATATCGTAAGAGGACACCCGCATGAATTGTGAAATAGTCAACGCCCTGCTCTGCCTGCTCGATCAAAGTATCTCTAAAGATCTCCCAGGTTAAATCTTCTGGCTTTCCTCTTACTTTTTCCAATGCTTGGTAGATAGGAACTGTACCGACCGGAACAGGACAGTTTCGGATAATCCACTCACGGGTACGGTGGATGTTTTTGCCAGTTGATAAATCCATTAATGTATCTGCACCCCATTTCGTGGCCCATCTCATTTTTTCAACCTCCTCCTCGATAGAAGAGGCTACTGCTGAATTCCCGATGTTAGCATTTATTTTAACAAGAAAATTACGCCCTATCACCATTGGCTCCAGTTCCGGGTGGTTGATATTGGCGGGAATAATTGCACGCCCACGAGCTACCTCACTCCGAACAAACTCAGGTGTAATTTCAGTCGGTATCGAAGCTCCAAAAGGTTGTCCTTTATGTTGATGATTGAGCGAATTCCTTACCGCATCGGGAGAAGTCTCAAGATTCTCAGCCAAAGTTTGCAACTTCATGTTCTCCCGAATGGCAATAAATTCCATTTCAGGTGTAATTATTCCATCTCTGGCATATTGAAGTTGGGTTACTGCCTTGTTCGACTTCCCACGTAATACCACTCGTTGAGAAATATCAAAATCTGGCAATTCCTGAGACCTTTCATCGGACCTGTCAGCATGTTTGTCTGATAGGTAACCATTATCAATAGGCTGAGAGGATCGACCCTCGATTTTTTGAGTATCATTACGCTGGTTAATCCAATCGGAACGTAAGAGGGGAAGCCCTTTAGTTGAATCCTTATGAAACTCGGGGTCACCCCATGCTCCCGATGTATCATATACCCGTACTGCTTCATTTTCCTCTGTTCCACCGCCTGGTAAATTACTCGGCGAAAGTGAAATTTCTCTCATCGGCACTCGAACGCCAACGGATTCACCCGGAACATAAATTTTATGAGAATTGGCAAAGGAGCTATGCTCTGCTTTTGATTGATTTTCTACTTTTTTTATCATGGCTATAAATTAAATTTGCCAGAAAAAATTCGACAGAATTGTCGAGTTTTCCCTACGGCGCACGGTTTCGCATCAGGTTCTAAGGGTCGCTTACGGATCGTGTAAGCCTCTCAGTCGTACGCCTAAGTGACTCCCCTAAACAAATGCTAAATTTAGTGCTGTAATGGTTAAAAGCAATCAAAAGAATTCAGAAATAGTAAAAGAACTAATAAATCAATAATTACTTTCACTTTTCCTACCATTATTGTAACGGCAATAGATAAGACCCTACTAAGCAAATAGCTAACCCCAATAATGAGATGGCAGTGAGTAAGAGGGACCAGGTTTTTAAAGTTTCTTGCTCAGTCAAGCCACTTAATCGTTGCACCACCCAAAAACCGCTATCATTCATCCACGAAAGCGTTATTGAACCAAACCCGATTGCCAAAAAGATATACAATGGATGATAAGAAAGAACACTCCCATCACCTACTACCGCAGCCATTAATCCAACCCCAGTTATCATTGCCACGGTAGCGGAGCCTTGGGCAATTCTGATAATTGCGGTTACTAACCAGGCAAGTAAGACATAGGAAAGATTCAATTCGCTTGAAAGGTTTTCAATTGAATTACCCACTCCACTTAATCGAACCATCCCGCCAAATGCACCCCCTGCACCCGTAATCAATATAATCATTCCGGCGGTCGAAAGAGGTTCTTCAAGTTCTTTGGATAGCAATGAAGTAAGCCCCCCACCTTTACCTCCATTATCTTGGATTGATTGCTTCAGCAAAATATAAACCGAAGAAACAGCAGCCAATGCCATTGCCATGTTAGGCTCACCTAAAAAGGAAAGTACCGAGAAAAAACCGGCTCCCAAACCAGAGTCCAAACCACCGAAATTAGTATAATGCATTCTGACCAGATTCAAGATTGATAATCCAGAAATAAGAACCACGGGTAAAGCAATCGGTAGAAAGGATAAAAAGACTGAGGGTAAGTCTTCATCGGATTTGTTTATAATTATTTCCAGGCTCTTCTTAGATGAACCCGCGACTTCACGCATCGGGAAATTATATTTTGAATCAAACCATTTGGCTAAATAAAGAACTAAACAGGCGGGTAAAATGCTCGCGATTACACCAGCAACCATCGCTTCACCAACCTCGAGACCCAATCCATCCGCGATCATAAGTGGTCCTGGTGTAGGAGGAACCATCGAGTGAGTAATTGCCCCGGCACCTGCCATTGCCAATACAAAATATAAATATTTACCTCCTGCACGGACGGCCATTGCACGAGCTATTGGAATTAATAAAAAAAATACGGTATCAAAAAAGACTGGAATGGATAGTAGGAATCCACTTAGTAGAAGAACAAAACCAGCATATTTTTCTCCAAAAACAGAAAGTAAAAAACGAACTACCCGATCAGCAGCCCCGCTTTTCATCATACAAGTTCCAACAATTGCTGCCAGTGCGATAATTAAACCCACTCCGCCTGCTGTGTTGCCAAATCCAAGAAGGGACCATTTGATCGCCAAAGTATAATCAGTTTCTGAAGAGGCTGGTAAATCTACTCGATTGTGAAAAAGACCTTTATTTTCAATCGAAAGCTCAGGTAAAGGACCCGATAGCATTCCAACGAAAATAGCCGCGACCATTAAAGTTAAAAATGCATGAATTTTAAGTTTTGTAATTCCAAAAACGACCCAACAAACACTTAACAAAAGTACAAATAAAGGCCAATGAGGAGAAGAGGTAATGGCTACAGCATGAATCATATTTTGAACCTGAAAAACAGTTTCTTAACCCCATCTCAAAACTTTCTTTAAATCAAGAGGTAAAATCCGAATTATTGAAAATTAAAAGTAATACCCTACATTCAAACATACGATGCAGGGTTAAATAATTTCGTATTTCCCGCTCGGATATTTTTTAATGTAACGATTAAGCTCTAGCAGAGTTAAATGGGACATTGTTTCAGCAATTGATAACCCTGTTCTATGTGATAATTCATCGAGTGAAAGTTGCTCTCCCTCTTTCAATTCATTGACAAGTTTCAGCTCACTTTTGTTCAAATTTTGAAAGGAAGCGTTTTCCAGAGAAGTTTCTTTTTTATCATTATCAAAATTAAGTAAATACTGCTCTTCATTCATGTAGGGGCGTAGGTCTTTAATCACATCGACTGCAGAACGGATAAGTGTTGCTCCCTCTCGAATCAGTTTATGACAACCGGCAGAACTGGGTTGATCAATGCGCCCAGGTATAGCGAAGACAGTTCTTCCCTGATCTGCTGCAAATTGTGCAGTGATTAAACTGCCCCCTGATGACGCTGATTCTACCACAATAACTCCTTGTGCTACTCCAGAAACTAAACGGTTACGCATAGGGAATGTCCTGCGATCCGCTTTTCGCCCAAAAGGAAATTCTGAAATAACTGCCCCTTGTTTAATAATTCGTTGATATAAATTTATATTTTCAGGCGGGTACACAATGTCCAAACCACTCCCCAAAAAGGCAATTGTTGGGCCACCTGCATCTAGGGCACCTTCATGTGCTGCCGTATCGATTCCACGAGCCATACCACTCACAATACAAAAACCAGCTTCAGTTAAATAAGACGCTATTTCCCTCGCTTGCTTCTGGCCATACATTGTCGGGTTTCTCGTACCTACGATCGAGACGAAAGGCCGGTTTGTTAGATTACCAGATACATAAAGCCCGATCGGGGGGTCATAAATTTCCAATAAAATTGATGGTAAATCAGGCTGTGAAATAAAAGAAGCATCACGATTTTCAATTTTCTTCTTTTCAGAACAAAGCCATTCCAGGTTTTTGGGGTTGATCAAAGAATCAACAATTTTATTTCCAACACCATTAACCTTAAATAATTCCGATTTATTAGCACGGAAGATTGCCGTCGGGTCACCGTCAAAATACTGGATTAAATTTCTCGCAGAAACTGGGCCCACATTCGAAATTCCGTTGAGCAATAAAAAGGCATCTTGAATATTTAGATTATTAATATCATTGCTCACTAATTTCAAGAATAGGCTATTTGGATAATTTTGAAAGAGAAACTTCTCAGCCTTCTCATTAAATAATCCAATTTTGTATTAAGCTTGATGGTCCCTTAGAATATTAATACGTGATGGATGCCTTAGCTTGCGAAGTGCCTGTGCTTCAATTTGACGAACTCTTTCTCTTGATACGCCCATAATATTGCCAATTTGCTCAAGTGTGAGCGATCGACCGGGGCATCGCGTTGAAACCCAACAACATGCTTGGCGAAGGCGTTCATCAGTGGATCCCGTAAAAATTGGTATATTAAGCTCCTCGATTTTACTATGGGTCACCTATAAACATAGCATCACTTACCCAATTAATGCAAAAATGAACTAATTTATTTAAAATTAATGCTATTTATCTTGAAAATCATCTAAGGATAAAGGATGTCCAACTATCATATCTCGATTGGCTACCTTCCCTAGTACTTCATTCCATAAGCTAGGACACAAACCATCTCCAGGACGGGCTACTCTTAAATTATTAGAAGTCAGTGTTTCATTGCGATGAATTACCTTAGAGACCAAAATCGAACGTTTAAAAAAGGATCCTTTCTTTTCAACCTTATGATTTGAACCATCAATTGTTCCCACTGCCAAGTGAGTACATTTGACTTGATCCACCAAGGATTTAAATTCGTGGGGTAGCATAGAAAATCCACCATCAATCGAGTCTTCATTTCGATCTAAAGTAAAATGCTTTTCAATAACTCGTGCTCCCAAAGCAGTCGCTGCAACTGCAATTGTATGGCCAGGTGAATGGTCAGATAAACCAATTGATATGTCATCCGAATATTTTTTTAGGTTTAGCATTGAAGCCAAATTAAAATCTTCGGGTTGAGCCGGGTACTCGCTTACACAATGCAAAAGTGTGATGTGGGGGCAGCCCTTTGATTCTAATATAGAAATTGCTTTTTTAATTTCCCACTCACTCGAGACTCCCACACTTGCAAGGACTGGTTTTTTCGTCTCTCCGATTTTTTCTAACAAAGGAAAATGATTTAATTCGAAAGAAGCAATTTTGTGTAAGATAGGATCAAGATTAGACTCCAAATAATCGACCGCACTTTCATCAAATGGAGAGCTAAACAAAAAGGCACCAAGTTCATTCGCTTTATCGAAAAGGGGCTTGTGCCAATCCCATGGAGTCATTGCCTCTTGGTAAAGATCATGTAAATAACGACCTTTCCATAATCCCTCTTTTAATAAAAAGCGGTCATCTTTACCGTTAACTGTTATTGTTTCTGGTTTGTAAGTTTGCAATTTAATTGCATCTGCACCCGCTTCAACTGCAGCTTCTACCAATTGGAATGCTTTATCAATACTACCCCCATGGTTTCCCGATAGTTCGGCAACAACCAAAGGCGGTTCACTAAGATCAGTAATTTTGGTGAGAATCTCCACCGTGAGAAATGGGTGCTGTCAGCTAGATTGGGGGGGCGGTAAAAAATCAGACAGCAGGACTCTTAATTCCTCAACAGTCAGGTTATCACAATTACAATTACTTGCGTATTTGAATCCGTCGGAGCAAGGAACTCCCCCTAAAACTCCTATTTTATTACCCCAAAAAGATTGGATTGGTTGAATAACAAAATGATTATCAAACTCTAAGACATTTCTAGACTCATCTTCTGGAATAAGTACTTCATGGATCTTCTCACCGGGTCTTAGTCCAATGGTATTCCACTTACAATCAGGAGCAATTACATTGGCAATATCAGCAACGGAACAGGCTGGAATTTTAGGAACAAAAAGTTCGCCTCCGACCATCTGTTCTAAGCATTGTAACACAAAATCAACCCCGTCCTGTAAAGTGATTAAAAAACGAGTCATGTCTGGATTAGTAATCGTGAGGGAACCAGTCTCGCGTTGATTTGCAAATAATGGGGCAACGCTTCCTCGACTTCCCACTACATTGCCATATCTCACTACTGAAAAAATTGTTCCACTTTCTCCACCATAACTATTAGCCGCTACAAAAACCTTATCCGAGCACAACTTGGTAGCTCCATATAAATTGACTGGATTACCGCTTTGTCTGTGCTTAATGCAATTACTTTGCTCACACCCGCATGTAAAGCTGCTTCTACTACATTTGTTGCACCATCTACATTAGTTTTGATAAATTCATGCGGATTATATTCCGCTGCAGGGACTTGCTTAAGTGCAGCCGCATGGATGACAAAATCAACTCCTCTCATGGCAAGACAAAGACGGTCTTTATCGCGAACATCGCCAAGAAAAAACCTGACCTGCCCCTGGGTAAAAGCTTTATCTTTTTGCATCTCAGATTGTTTCCACTCATCACGAGAATAAACAATTACACGACGAGGATTGAATCTCTCAGTAATAGTTTTAACAAACATTTGTCCGAACGATCCAGTCGCACCAGTTACAAGAATTGATTTGTCGTTAAACATAGTAATTACATATTAGAAAGATAATAGTTAATTTAGTCGATTCGAAAGATCGACCGTTCATTTAAGAATAATAATTTGTACAATTTCTTTTCAATTTTAAATTTCGTTACAATATGACGACTGAGTGGCTTTCTGAGTCAGATTCAAGTGGTGCAAAATCCGTAATTTTGCTCGGCCCACTTTCCAAAGATCAATTACTGGAAGAATCGGAGAAATTTCCTGTAGGAATTTTATGGTTTTCGCCTCCGATTCAGCAAGATATGCCCCTACCTTCAAATGTGAAGAATATTAGCCGGAGCAAGAATGCCCTCACATTTAAAAGTGCTTTGGAAACTTTTATACTTCTCGATTATCACACCCCTCCTTCTGTAAAAGTAAGTAACAAGATTGAGGAAGATAATCCCACTGAATATACAAAAATTCTAGACCTTGTAATTGCTGAAATTGATTCCACTATGCGCGCAAGGCGTACCCGCTCGGAAACCGGCTTTTTAAGGCAAAGACAAATATTCACTAACTTGGCCGGTTACCTAACTAAAAGATTACCCAATGAATGGAATTCACTTGGACAAGGGAACTTAGCTGTTGTTGTTGGTGCCGGGCCTTCACTTGATGTTACTTTAACATTACTTAATTCGAATATTCCCAAGCCCATAATTGTAGCTGCAGACAGTAGCCTCAAGGCATTAAAGAGTGCAGGAATGGATCCTGATTTTGTTGTTAGCATAGATCCACAAAAAACTTTCGATTCATGTAGCGATCCAGATTACACTCCCGGAATTGCTATACTCTCCACCCAATCCCATGATAGTTGGAGGAAACATTGGGGAGAAAATTGTGCTTATTTATCGGGACGTGTGATTACGGAAGATTGGCTTGCAGAAAAAGGAATATCCAAAACAAACCATCTTGCAATAAATAACGCAGGCTTGAGTGCATTGGCATTTGCTGATTTTTTAAATACTTCAGCGATTCTCACAATTGGTCTCGATTTAGCGGGAGGCGGGGATGGTCAAGACCGGTATGCTGAAAATACAAACCGATCCCATATTCAAGTTCACGCATCTCATTACCATCGCATCCCTGGTAATTATGACGAAACAGTCCCGACTCCTTTTCTTTCTGACTGGCAAGAAACTTCCGACTACTGCAAAAAGATTTCAGGTAATAAAACCGTAATAAATTTTAATGACCGAGGTGCAAAACTGGAGGGTGCTACTTTGGTACACCCCAAAAAAATTAAAGAGCTTAAGGAAGTACTGAACGAAAGCATATCTCCTTTTGTTTCGCTCGATAACAGTCTTCTCACACTTCGAAAAAGTCTAAGCGGATTGGGGTTAAATCAACTACTTGTTCAATTAACTACTTTATGCGACAAGGCTTGGTCAGAA